>Ga0310697_10000176_pt1 | contig 91229 bp, 68 predicted proteins | sample 172DNAGHGlowgp2_FD_203883 | JGI IMG/M metagenome (GOLD analysis project Ga0310697, IMG submission 203883) | Sheep rumen microbial communities from Palmerston North, Manawatu-Wanganui, New Zealand - 1728 DNA GHGlow gp2 (v2) (version 2) | ecosystem: Host-associated > Mammals > Digestive system >...
CGATTAATCTTTCAACACAGAATCATGCGCTTCCGTGTGTTACGAGGTATTACGCATCGTTTCCAATGACTATCCCTCTCTACCGGGCATGTTGCTCACGCGTTACTCACCCTTTCGCCGGTCGCCGTCAGAGTATTGCTACTCCACGCTGCCCCTCGACTTGCATGTGTTAAGCCTGCCGCTAGCGTTCATCCTGAGCCAGGATCAAACTCTTCATTGTATATCTTATAATGCTTAGCTTGTCCCTGACAGTTTCTTTGCGGCCCTTTTTTCCGATAACTGCACCAGCCTCCGTCTACGGTCCTCACAACCCAAAGGTTGCTCCGGTCCTCAACGTTCACCTGGTTTGTTCTCGGAAAAAACGACTCGCAAATATTTCTTTAATAAGAAATCGACGCTCGTTTAAAGTGAAAAGTGTTACACTTTTCCGGTACTTGCTTGTACTTTTAGTCTTTCAGTATTTTCAATGAACTTGCTTAAAAATCCCGCTCGCTGCCGAACGGGACTGCAAAGGTAGTAATTATTTTCGACCCGACAAATTTTTTTTAAGTTTTTTTCATTTGCCGGGCAAAATGCTACAAATTGGCTACGGGAGACAGGATAAAGTGGAACTCGCGCGGGGCAGCATGAATCCTGTACTGTTCCAGGGGTTCATCGCCCCAGGAATTCTCGCCGCCTACACCCATCTGTACGGCGTCCACATGCACGTAAGTAAGACCCGACGGTACAAGTTCCAGAGAATGACGCGCTACTCCCCTCTGGCCGTTGCGGTTATTCTCAGCGCGATCCCCTTCCGCTGCCGCCACATCAAGGTCGGCGATGGAATAAGGCAGGGCCGATGCCGAAAAATCGGCCGTGGAAGCAACTTCAAAGCCATTTCCTCCCATGTCTAGAATCCGGAAGAAACGAAGCCCCGTATGCGTTCCGCTCTCCTGCGTACGCGCGTAACCATAATGATATTGTTCCGCTACGGACTGCCTGTAATGGCCAAGAATTGCAGCGCTGCAGCGGTCGGCATAATTTTCCCATGGACCGAGGCCGAAGAAATCCAGCGTGTCGAAGGTGCCTGGCATGGCGAAACTCATGCCGAAGCGGAAGAGATCCGGGGCCTGGGAAAGGCCGCCTGCATCGGCCATGGATTCTACGACCGAGAGGGTGCCGTCGGCATAGATATGATAGAAGACCGAAACGGCTGCTTTGCCCTGCAAGGGCTTGAATTTCACTTCGATAAGGTATCCGCCATCCTGCGGAACAACGCCGAAGCTCTCCACTTCGAAGACGGGTTTGCGCCACATCTTGAGCCTGCTCTGGTAGTTGGTGCCAAGGTCATTTTCCGTGACCGCGCGGTTGAAGCAGGGTATCAGTGGCTTGGACAGAAGCTCCTGACGCTCAAGGGTATAGGACGAAAGAGCACCAGTTAGCTTATTGAAGGTTGCTGTCCAGATGGCTTCCCTCTCCCCTGTTGTTCCGGGGACTTGGCGTGTTCCGCTAAGGACCAGGGCCGATGAGCTGTCGAAATAGCCCATGTGGCCGCCTTCGCAGTCCATGAGAACAGGGCGCACATCCCTTATAAGTATCTGGTCGTAAGACACTTCCGTTCCTGCAGGGAGAAGCGGACGGGGCTTTTTGAGGACATAGCTTAGATTAAGCGTAAGCGTGCCTTCAAGGGCATCCAGGTCGGCCTGCCTAATACCCAGATCCAGCTCCTGAGCCTCCTGGGGGCCGGCCTTCAAATTCTCCACAACGCCAGTCAAAGCAGGCTCACCGTTTGCTTCGACGCTCCAGAGAAGGCGCACGTCCGACAGGTCACGGAAGAAGTACTCGTTGTAAACCTTTAAGGCCGAAGGCGTTCCACTTGTAAGAATATCCCGGTACTGGTAGCGCACCTCGTATGCATGGGGATGAAAGCTTCGGTCCGCGGCCACTATGCCGTTGCAGTTGAAAGAACCGTCCGAAGGGTCGGTCATATTGTAATCCCCTCCGAAGGCATAGAATTTTCCGTTCCAGAAGGCCTGGTCCTGGAAATCCCAAATAAAACCGCCCTGATACAAGGGGTATTTTCTTATAAGGTCCCAGTATTCCCTGAAGCCGCCCATGGAGTTACCCATGGCGTGTGCGTATTCGCACTGGATAAGGGGCCTTGCAGGGTTCTCATTGAGGTATTTCTCACAGTCCAGCACCTTAAGATACATGGGGCAGAAAACATCGGATATGTCATAGCGGGTGTTCAGGGCGCTTTCGTACTGGACGGGACGGGAAGGATCGGCCTGTTTGATCCAGTCATAGCAGTCCACCAGGTTCTGGCCGGGGCCGGACTCGTTTCCAAGGCTCCAGATAATTACACTGGGGTGGTTGAAATCCCGCTGGACCATGCGCTGGTCACGCGCAAGCATCGCGGCGCGGTACTGAGGGTTCTGGGGAAGGGCCGATCCGTCCCTGAAACCAAGGCCGTGGGACTCGATATTGCCTTCGTCCACCACGTAAAGGCCGAAGCGGTCGCAAAGGTCCAGCCAGCGGGGATCGTCGGGATAGTGGCAGGTGCGCACGGCGTTGATATTCAGCTGCTTCATTATGCGGATATCCTCTATCATCTCGGCTTCGGATACGCCGTAGCCTTTGGACGGCGACATTTCGTGACGGTTCACGCCTTTGACAAGAACCGCCTTCCCGTTCACAAGCAGCTGACGGTCACGTATTTCAACCGTTCGGAAGCCCACGGGGAAAGAAGCGCTTTCCACAACATCGCCTTTGGCGTCCATGGCGCTCACCTGAATATTATAAAGGTAAGGGATGTCCGCGCTCCAGAGCCTGGCCCCGTCAATCCGGGCCGATGCTTCGGCCTTCCCTTTCCTGGGCTTGGCATCAAAAACTGCGACTTCGGCGCCGGAAGCATCTTTCAGACGCATCGACACCTTGGAAATGCCGCTTGTCACTTCGGCCTTGACGCTAATGTTCCCGTTCATATCGGCAAGGATATGGACGTCTTCCAGGCGCTGCTTTTCGCGCGTATAAAGGTACACGCCGCGGGCGATGCCGCTGAGGGCCCAGAAATCCTGGTCTTCCATGTAGGTACCGTCGCACCAGCGGAAAATCTCCAGGGCGATGACATTAAGACCGGGACGCACGAATTTGGAGACGTCGAAGCGGGCTTCCAGCTTGCTGTCTTCGCTGTAGCCGACCATTTTGCCGTTGATCCAGACGCGGACGTTGGAAGTTGCGCTGCCGATGCAAAGGTACACGGGCTTCCCCTCCCACGAATTGTCCATGTCGAAAACCCTGCGGTACTGCCCCACGTGATTGCCTTTTTCCGGGACGAAGGGAGGATTGTTCGTGAACTGCCCTCTCCATGGATAGCCGATGTTCACGTACACCGGGTCCCCGTAGCCGTTCAGTTCCCACAGGCCGGGGACGGGCATTTCGCCCCAGGAAGCGTCGTTGTAGGTTATCGACTCGAAGCCTTTGAGACGATCTGCGACTGTTTCGCTCCAGTGGAAGCGCCACCTGCCGTTAAGGGAAAGTGTCTGCTGCTGGTCTGTTACGAACGACGCCCGCATTGGAAGGCGGTTCTCCTGGAAGACATTCGGATCCTGCCAAGGTTCGAGTTTACGGGCGTTAAGTGAAGTGATGGTTATCAGTGCGAGTGCTAATGTGGCAAGTTTTTTCATACAGTTCCGATTTTTCACAAATATAGCAATTCCACATATCCTTGACAAAGATTTTTGGTATCTTTGCACCTGTATGGACAAAAAAGTTTCTTTGTGGCAGATCTTCTGGGTTTTCGCCAAAATCGGGGCCTTCACCATTGGCGGAGGCTATGCGATGATACCCCTTATCCAGGCCGAGATGTCCCGCCGCAGCTGGATTTCGGACGATGACCTTCCCGACATAGTGGCCCTGTCCCAGAGCGCTCCGGGCGTGATGGCCGTGAACATATCCATATTCGCCGGGCACAAGCTGCGCGGGTTCAAGGGAAGCATTGCGGCAACCCTCGGCAGCATCACTCCGTCCTTTCTGATCATCCTGGCAATAGCCATGTTCTTCACTGCCTTCAAGGATAATGTATGGGTCGAAAAGGCATTCAAAGGCATTCGGCCGGTAGTCATTTCGCTTATCCTTGTGCCGATGATAAACATGGCCAGAAAGAGCTGCACCACATGGTGGAAATGGCTCCTTGCCATAGCATCACTGGCCCTGGTGGCATTCCTCAACGTATCGCCCATATACATTATAATATGTGTCATGGTGCTTGGTTTCGGCGTAACTTATTTCCAGGGAAGATGACAGACATTATTATTTTGCTGAGCCAGCTTGCCTGGACATTCTTCATCATAGGCGCATTCACAATAGGAGGCGGCTATGCAATGTTGTCACTGATTCAGAATCAGGTGGTTGTAGAGCACACCTGGATTTCGGAAAGCACCTTCACCGATATCGTTGCCGTTTCCCAGATGACCCCCGGCCCGGTGGGTATAAACAGCGCCACCTACGTGGGTTACGATGTTTTGTATACAGCAACCGGCAGCCACCTGCTTGGTGTTTGCGGTTCACTCACCGCCACGCTGGCCCTAATGATTCCTTCCTTTATAATAATGCTGCTAATCGTGCGCTTCTACATGAAGTTCAAGACCAGCAAGCTCTACGCAGGCACCATGAACTGGCTCAAGCCCTGCGTAGCCGGACTCATCGGTGCAGCCGCTGTGATACTTGTATTCAAAACCACATGGACAGGCTTCACGCCCACGTTATCTGTAGTCGCCGACAACTTCCCCGACTGGAAAAGCTGGTGCCTCCTCGGCGGGGCCTTCGCAGCCGGCTACTGGGGCAAAGTCAATCCAATCTACATCATCCTGAGCGGCGCCGCCCTGGGGCTGCTGCTGTACTGAGACGTCATGCCCGGCCCGTTTTTGTGTAACGGGCGTTTCCAAAGGTCAAAAGTAGGATGGCGATTACCAGCGCCAGGTCTTGGTAGCCATGTATTCCTCCATCTCCTCCGGGCTGCGGGCGGGAATACGGTCCATACCGATTAGCCCACGGCAGTCAAGCGAATAATTGAAGCCCATGGCATCCAGGATTTCAAATGTGTGGTCCAGCGAAGCGTCGAAGCGTTCAAAATCCTTCTTGCTGGCAGCGCACCACTGGATTTCCGAAGTAGCCGCAGCGCGGGGCATCATCATGTATTCGAGGTGCTCCGGAGTGGCGATGTATTCGGTCCACAGGTTGGCCTGTACGCCAATGATATGGTCTTCGGCACCGGGCATAATGCCGGTAAACGGCTCGTAATTATATACTTTTTCCACAGGAAGACGGCCGCCGATTGCAAAGGGCTCCTTGTCGCGCTCGTCGCTCTGGTAGTAATCCAGATACAGATAACCGTTGGGGGTCATAATGGCGTCGAAGTCTTTCTCGGCCGCTTCGATACCGCCCTGAACACCGCGCCAGGACATGACCGTAGCTCCTGGAGCCAGTGAACCCTGAAGGATTTCGTCCCAGCCGATAATCTTACGGCCATGGGCGTTCAGGAAGTCCTGCACGCGGGCGGTGACGTAATTCTGCAGGTAGTGCTTGGCGTCCGGACCCTTCTTGATGCCCAGAGCCTTCATGCGGGCAGCGCACTTGGGACAGTGCTCCCATGGAATGCCTTCTTCTTCGTTAAAAGCTTCGTCCCCGCCTACGTGTATGTATTCGGAAGGGAAGATGTCCATTACTTCCGTGAGGACGTCCTCCAGGAAGGTGAACACCTGTTCATTGCCGGCGCAAAGGATATCGGGAGCGACGCCCCAGCGGGTCCATACCTCGTAAGGGCCACCGGTGCAGCCCAGTTCAGGGTATGCTGCAAGTGCAGCCACCATGTGACCGGGCAGGTCCACCTCCGGAATTACAGTAATACCTCTTTCGGCAGCATAGGCCACCACATCCTTCATTTCCTCCTGGGTGTAGAAGCCGCCATAGCGGATTCCGTCGTTGCTGTCAAAGTCCTTTTCGATACAGGTCCCGTTACGCCATGCGCCCACTTCCGTGAGGCGGGGATACTTCTTGATCTCCATGCGCCAGCCCTGGTCCTCGGTCAGATGCCAGTGGAAGCGGTTCATCTTATAGGCCGCCATCACGTCCAGGTAGCGCTTGGTCTCTTCAATGGTCCAGAAGTGACGGCATGGATCCAGGTGCATGCCACGATAGTCGAAGCGGGGCTGGTCCAGTATGCTCACGCAAGGGAGGCACCAGTCGGCCTTGGCCCGAACGTTACCGTAAATGGCCGCAGGCAACATCTGTTTGATGGTTTCAATGGCATACACGAATCCGTTAAGGGCCGATGCTTCAACCTCTACCACATCCGGCTTGACCTCAATTGCATACTGCTCGGCAGCAAGATTGGGATTGAGAGTAAAGTTAATCCGGCCGCCGCCGCGCCCGTTGCAGGGCTTTCCGGTAACGGTCTTCAGGGCCTCTGTGAAACGGCCGACAGCGCGCACGGACATCTCGTCCATGGTCTCGTCGGTAGTAACGAGGGCTCCGGCCACTTTAAATGCGCCGGGATTGATAGTTACCTGGTCAGGCATGGGGATCACATGGAATTCCTGGGGCGTAGGTTTTGCGCATGAAATGGCCAGAATGGCCGCTGCAAGGTAAAGGATAGCTCTTTTCATCTTTTTGGTTATTCGTTTGTGCAAAGATAAAACTTTTTTCTGTGTACAGGAAACGGCAATTACGCAAAAACGGGCGTTTTTGTGTAAACAACGTGACCGAGGAAACGGCGTTTACGCAAAAAGTGGGGTTTTTGTGTAAATGGCGTGTCCTGGGGGCCGATGAGATACGCTCGCTGCGCTCGGTATGACAGGAGATGCCCGGTCGTGGCCGGGTATGACGAAAGGGGCCGGGCATGACGAAAGGGGCCGGGTATGACGAGGCAGCGGCGAAGGACGCGCAGTCAGGACTAAGGGCTGGTCAGGCCTGGGGGATGGGACGGCGTTTTAACAGCAGCCAGGACAAGGCACCGAAGAGGGCGATGGCAAGGGTGTTAAGGCCGAGCTGGGCCCAGTGGATGCCGGGGCCCTGGGAGAAGGAGAAGCCGGGACAGAGCGAGGGGAAGGTGCCGGAAGAAAGGGCGATGAAGGCGTAGGCGAGGCCCATGAGGAGGAAGATGAGCCCGAGCCGGCCCCACTTGTAAGGGATGGGATAGTATTTGGCCCCGAGCCAGGCGCTTAAAACAAACATCACAAGATAGCTTGCAAGGTGCCCGAAAGCCGATGCCCAGTACGAGAAGCGCGGCATGAATATAACATTGACTACAGTGGTAGCGATAAGCCCGGCAAGGGTTATCCATATAGCCATGTTGGTTTTGCCGGAAAGCTTGTACCACATGGAAACGTTGAAAAGCATGCCAAGGAGCATGTAGCTTAACAGCATCACCGGCACTACGCCTATACCCACGCGGAAATCACGCCCAAGGAAGAGCGATATTATGTCGATATATCCCACGACTCCCAGGAACACCAGGGCACAGAACGCCGTAAAGTATTCCATCACTACAGCGTAGAGCTCCTTGGAGCCTTTGTCTCGGGCACGCTGGAAGAAGAACGGTTCGGCCGCATAACGGAACATCTGGATGAACAGGTTCATTATAACCGCCAGCTTTACGGCCGCCTGATAAACGCCCAGGGAAGCGCGCCAGGCTTCGGACGAGGTGTCGAAATAGCGGAACAGCACCCTGTCAAGGAAGTCGTTGGCAACGCCGGGGAGCGCGGCCACCATCAGAGGCAGGGAATATAAGAGCATACGTCGAACAACTCCGGAATCCCATACCATATTCAAATGCAGTATGTCCGGCACGAACAGCAGCAGGCAAACCACGCAGCTTACGAATATTGCAAAGATGGGATAGGTGAAATCCGGCGTGGGAGGAATGAGCCCGCCCAGGAATGGATGCGAAGGATATACAAAAAACAGAAACAGGTTGGCTCCGGTTTCGGTGAGTATCTTCACGGTCTTGAGCACCGCAAACTTCACCGCTTTGTGCTCCTGCCGCAGTTTCGCAAAAAGAATGGCCGTTATACTGTCGCAGAAAAGGATGGACGCTACATAAATTATAAGGCTCCTGTAGCCCACATAGCCAAGTGCTGCCGAAATGGACTCCGAAAAAGCCACCATCACGGCAAGGAAGGCCAGGTTTATGCCGAAGACGGTAATCAGAGCGCCGCTGTATACACGGCGCGGATCCTCCCCTTCCTTATTGGCAAAGCGGAAACAACCGGTTTCCAGGCCAAGCACCAGAACCACCTGAAGTATGGCGATATAGGCCATGAATTCCGTAACCACGCCGTACTGCACCTGCGTGAGCATGCGGGTATAAATGGGGACGAAGAGGAAGTTCAGCACACGTGCCAGGATGGAGCTGAGACCGTAGATTGCGGTCTCCCCGGCCAATTGTTTCAGAGGATTTGCCATAGTAACGCAAAAATAGCTATTTTTGCAGAAATTTTGACAGACACCATGAAAAAGTTCGCATACATCATTATGGCCGCCGCAGCGCTTACGGCCTGCAAAGGCAAAAATGCCAAATCGGCCCCGGAAGAAGATGCCCCGGAAATCGAGACCGTAGCCCCGGCAGACACCGCGGCCGTAGCGAAGAGCGCCAAAGCCCTCCCGGAAGAGCCCGTCTTCGATATAGTCACAAGCATGGGCACCATACGTGTAAAGCTTTACAAGGATACTCCCAGACACAGGGACAACTTCGTAAAACTGGCCATGTCCGGCTACTATGACGGACTCCTTTTCCACCGCGTAATCAACGGCTTCATGATTCAAGGCGGAGACCCATTTACCAGAGACACAGCCAAAGTGGAGCTCTACGGCCAGGGCGGTCCAGACTATACGATTCCCGCCGAAATGAGAGACGCGGAAGGCGCTCCCCTGCACCGCCACAAGAAAGGCGCGTTGGCAGCGGCAAGGCGCGGCGACCTGGCGAATCCTTTCAAGGAATCGTCCGGTTCGCAGTTTTACCTGGTCCAGAACGCCGACGCCTGCGTGCACCTTGACGGCGAATACACGGTCTTCGGCGAAACCGTCGCCGGCCTCAACGTGATTGACAGAATCGCCGCCACCAAAACCGACAGGCTTGACAGGCCGCTCAGGGATATCCGCATCATTTCAATCAAGCCAAACGAGCAAATGAACAAACGGACCGAAAAAGAAAAGTCTGGCACGGAATTGGCAGTAGAAAAGACCGAATAGTTTTTTTAATAGGTTAAGTTTTTTAGGTTAGAATGACGGACGGTCCCTGCTGAGAAGCACGGACCGTCTTTGTAAGGAAAAACGTCATAAGAAAAAAACGGAGCCCAAAGGGCGACAAAGTCCCTCCCCCGAGGGAAGGGATTTAGGGAAGGGGTAACGTTAACAAAGAAAAGCGCGGTGGGAAAAGTTTCGCAGGTTCCACCAAACTTATCATTTAGCAACAATTATCACCTGCGAAACTTGAGCAATGAATATAACTCTTCAACGACAGGAAGTGCCGGTCCTTCTCCTGACCGGATACCTCGGAAGCGGCAAGACTACCCTCCTGAACCGCATTCTCGCAAACAAGAAAGGCATCAAGTTCGCCGTGATCGTCAATGACATCGGCGAAGTGAACATAGACGCGGACCTCATAGAAAAAGGCGGCGTAGTGGGCGGTACGGACGACAGCCTGGTAGCACTCCAGAACGGCTGCATCTGCTGCACCCTGAAGATGGATCTGGTGGCCCAGTTGTCGGAGCTTGTATCGGCCCGAAGGTTCGACTACATCGTAATCGAAGCCAGCGGCATCTGCGAACCTGCTCCGATTGCCCAGACCATCAGCACCATGCCGGCGCTTGGCCCGCAGTACATCCAGGACGGCCTTCCGTACGTGGACTGCATCGCAACAGTAGTGGACGCCTTAAGGATGCGTGACGAATTCGGCAGCGGTGACGCCCTGCAGAAAGAAGACATCGGCGAGGACGACCTTGAACGCCTGGTTATTGAGCAGATCGAGTTCTGCAACATCGTTATCCTTAACAAGGCCGCTGACATTTCGGCCGACGAACTCGGAAAACTGAAAGGCATTGTTAAGAGCATCAATCCCGGCGCGAAAGTGCTGGAATGCAACTACGGGGACGTTGACCTGGACGAACTGATCTACACCGGCATGTTCCGCTTCGACGAAGTGGCCACTTCCGCCGCATGGATTGCCGCCATCGAAGGCGAGGACGAAGAGGAAGAGGCCGAAGGTGAGGCCCTGGAATACGGCATCGACACCTTCGTGTACTGCCGCCGCCCTGCCCTTGACATGAACAAGTTCGACCACATGGTGGCAACGAAATGGCCAAAGAACATCATCCGGGCAAAGGGACTGTGCTATTTTTCCGACGACACCGACAAGTGCTTCCTGTTCGAGCAGGCAGGCCGGCAGAAGAGCGTCAAGGACTGCGGCCTCTGGTTTGCCACGATGGAACAGGAAGACCTTCAGGAAATGATGGAGCGTGACCGCAACCTCAGAAGGGACTGGGACCCCGTCTACGGCGACAGAATGCAGAAGATAGTATTCATCGGCCAAAATCTGGACAAAGCTGGGATTGAAAAGCTTATGGACAGCTGTTTGGCGGAATAAAGTGGCGAAAATCACCCGATTAGTTGCAATTCTGACAGGAAATTCGCATCTTTGCGGTTCGGCCCTATAGGCCGAGCCGTTTTTGCTTATATTTAAGTATCTATATTAATGTTGTGTAACATGAAGACATCCTTTATTTTCAAGGCTGCCATTTTAACCCTGGGAGCACTGGCAATAGCCGCCTGCACATACAGGGGAAAAGAAGATGAACCCGGCCACGGCTGGGGCGAAGCAGCCTTCCATCTGGAGGTCGTTTCCGTAAGTGAATCGGAAGCCACTATCAAGGAGTGGGCCGACGGTTATGACGGCGCTCCCTTCTACGGTTTCGCCACAAGCGACGTAACCTCCAAGACCGAGGCCATGATCTCCGCCGAAATGAAAAGCATCACAGCCAGCTGGGGAATCCTGAAAACCGGCACTCCCGATCCGGTCAAGGTATCCGGACTTCGCCGCGGCTATGCGCCCTACCGTTACATCCTCTTCGGCCTCACGCCGGACGGACGCACCTACGGAACTCCCGCGGAAGTCATTTTCCGCACAGCCGGAGATTATCAGACCGGCAAGATTACCGTAACCTATGACGGCATCAAATCCAAGAAGCTCACGTTCACCGTGAACGGCGCCGACGGCCCGTACGATTACGTGCTTATGACCCAGGCCCAAGCCGACGAATACGGCAGCATCAAGGAGCTCCTGAGCGACAATATGACTCCCGTCCGCAAGGCACAGACCGGTGACGGCAGCTTCACCGTGAAGAGTCCCGGCTCAGGCGATTATGTCCTGTACGCATTCGGCGTGGAAGATGAACTGATAGACGGTGCCTACAATCCCACCCTCCAGTTCGGCAGGGTGAAATTCACCGTAGAGTAGAACATTTATCATTTGAATACCATGAAAAGAATCAAGCTTCTTACAACAGCATTGGTGCTTCTGGTTACTGCCCTCTCGGCCTTTGCCCAGAACATCAAGGTGAGCGGTACCGTCCGCGATGCGAACGGCCCCGTGGTGGGAGCCTACGTCATAGTTAAAGGAACCACCAACGGAACGTCCACGGACGTATCCGGAAGCTACTCCATAAACGTTCCCTCCAAAGGCACCCTGGTTTTTTCCATGCTGGGTTACGCAGATCAGGAGATAAATGTGAACGGCCGTGCAAAAATCGACGTTCTCCTGGAAGAAGACAACACCTTCCTTGAAGAGACCGTGGTTATCGGTTACGGTTCCGGACAGAAGGTGTCCAATCTGGTTGGTTCGGTCACCACGGTGAAATCCGAGTCCATCAAGTCCGCACCTTCATCCTCGGCCCTGGACATGCTGCAGGGACAGGTGGCTGGTCTGGCTGTTCTCACCACCGGTGGTGTAGCCGGCGACAACAACGTCTCCATGGCCCTGCACGGTAAAGGCACCATCGGCGGCGCAAGCACCGAACCCCTTTACGTGATCGACGGTATCCCGTCCAGCAGCCGCACCATCCAGGCCCTGAACCCCAACGACATCCAGTCCATCTCCGTGCTCAAGGATGCATCGGCAACTTCCATTTACGGTTCCCGTGCCGCAAACGGTGTCGTTTACGTGACCACCAAGTCCGGTGCATACAACGAAAAGGCTACCGTAAGCTACCGCGGCCAGTACGGTATCTCCACCCTGGCGGACTTCACCATGTACGACAACATGATGAGCGGCGACCAGCTCAAGGACTTCTGGGTAAGGGCCGGTATCTATACCTACGATTATATCCAGAAAACCTATACGGACCACGGCTTCACCGCCAACACCCGTTGGGAAAACTACTTCCAGCAGTTCAACAACCCCCAGTACCAGAACGACCTTTCAATCGAAGGCGGCGGACGCAGGGTAGCATACAACATCTCCCTGAGCCAGTTCCACCAGAGGGGTAACACCATCGGCAACGAATACGACCGCTATACCGTCCGTTCCAACGTACAGGGCCACCCGAAGGACTGGCTCAAGGTTGGTGTGAACGTGAATTTCACCTACGACGTGCGCACAGCCAACGGCAACTGGGGCGACGGTTCCAACGCCGGCGGCAACAACTACCTCCAGGGCGGTCTGTCAATGATGCTCAACCCTCTGTATCCTGCCATCGACCCTGTCACCGGCAAGGAATTCGAAAGGGAGTACCCCATGTGGGCCGGCTGTTTCAACCAGAATTACTACTTCCAGAACGGTCACGGGACAAACCAGCGCTACGGCCTCATCGGCTCCATCTTCGCCGAAATCGAGCCCATCAGGAACCTCAAGATTTCGTCCCGCGCCGGTATCGACGGATATGTGATCGACTACGACGCATTCCGTAATCCTTCCCTGCACAACCTGTATTCGTCCTATCAGGCTTACAGAAGCATGCAGACCGTAACAGCCTATGCTGCTACCATCACCAACACCATCGAGTACACCGCCAACATCAACCGCGACCACAGGCTTAGCGTTCTGGTTGGTCAGGAAGGCATTGCCAACTACTACCGTTCCTTCTACGCTGCAGCCGTGAACCAGACCGACGACCGCATGCTCACCCTGGACCAGGGCCAGGCCGACCTGAACGAAGTCGGTGAGTCCCTGTCCGAGAGCGTGTTCATGTCCTGGCTCGCACATGCCGACTACACCCTGATGGACCGCTACATCCTTGATGCATCGTTCCGTTACGACGCATCTTCCCGTTTCGGTAAGAACAACCGCTGGGCTCCTTTCTGGGCAATCGGCGGTATGTGGAAAGCAAAGCGTGAGGAATTCCTGAAGCCCGTTTCCTGGCTGAATGACCTCAACCTGAAAGTGAGCTACGGTACCCAGGGTAATGCATCCATCGGCAACTACGAGCCCTACTCCACCCTGGCTTCTATCGGCACCTACGCCGACAGCCCGTCCCTGGGCCTTTACACCCCGTCCAACTACGCCCTCACCTGGGAGCAGCAGGGACTGTTCACCGCAACCCTCAGCGGCCGCGTGTTCGACATGCTGGACTTTGATATTGAATTCTACGACAGAAGAACCACCAGCATGCTCATGAGCGTTCCCCAGAGTTATGTAAGCGGTTTCTCGTCCCAGCGCGACAACGTGGGTTCACTGGTTAACACCGGTATCGACCTCACCTTCGGCGTGGACATACTCCGCGGCCGCGACTACTTCCTCAGGGGCAACGTCACCTTCAACTACAACAAGGAGATGATTACCGAGCTGTTCAACGGCCTGGACCAGTGGGAAATCGACGGCACCGGTATCACCTACGTGGTGGGCCAGCCCGTAAGATTCTACTATCCCATCTGGGCCGGCGTGGACCCCGAAGACGGTAAGCAGATGTGGTATCTGCCCACCGGATACGAGGAATATCTTGAAACCGGCGACCTGAGCAAAATCGACAAGACCGTCACCCGCAAGGACAAGACCACCAAGGAATTCGACGAGAACCTCCTGACCCAGAACACCGGCTACCTCCGCAACGCCCCCATCAACGGCGGCTTCGGTATCGCCGGCGCATGGAGGGGCCTGTCCATGCAGATGGACTTCGCCTACGTTATCGGCAAGTACCTGATCAACAACGACGCCTATTTCTACAACAACCCCAACCAGTTCCCCGGCTACAACACTTCCAAGGCCGTGTCCGACTTCTGGACCCCCACCAACAAGTACGCCACATATCCGGACTGGTCCAGCGGCGCTTCCATGCAGTTCGATACACACCTTATCGAAAAAGCTTCATTCCTGCGTCTGAAGACCCTCCTCATCGGCTATTCCCTCCCCGAAAAATGGCTGGGATGGACCAATGGCGTGGTTCAGAACCTGAAGATTACCTTCACCGGACGTAACCTCTTCACCGTCACCGACTACATGGGCGCGGACCCCGAAGTGGACTCCAACCTCGTACTCGGTCTGCCCGGTAACACCAAGCAGTTCCTGGGCGGCATTGAAATCACCTTCTAATCCGGTACAGATATGAAACAGACAATTAAATATATCCTTACACTGGCTGCTTCGGCAATGGTACTCGCATCCTGCAACCTGGACAAGTACCCCATCAACCAGATTGTCTATGAAGAAGGCGAGCCTGCAATCCTTACCTCATCGGACCTCAGCAGCTTCGAGCTTGGCATAATGGCCGTTTTCCGCAGCCGCATCCAGAGCACATATTTCTATGTGGACGACCTGATGTGCGACGGCTTCAACGCCGCCAAGAGCTACGGCAACAACTTCGGCCCCGTGCACAGGACCGACGAGGACTACAACGCCTCCAACGAAGACATAGAGACTGCATGGGCAGGATACTACACTGCCATCAAGAACTACAATATCGCCATTTCTTCGGCCAACGCAATTCCCAACAGGGAGCTCCGCGAATCTGCCGCCGCAGCCCACTTCAAAGGCGAGGCCTTCCTCTTCCGTGCCTACAGCTACCTGTATCTGGCCAGCCACTTCGGCAAGGCTTACGATTCCAGCTCCGCAGCCTTGGACCTCAGCGTGCCGCTTGTGACTGTCTGGAGCAACAACGTCAAGGTCGAGCGCGCCACCAACAAGGAAGTCTACGCGCAGATCGGCAAGGACCTTGACTCCGCAGCCGTCTTCCTGGCCGACGTAAAGGGTGCCGTTCGCAACGAACGTCCTACTATAGACGCCGTGAACGCTCTGAAAGCCCGTTATCTGCTTTATACCGGAGAGTACAAAAAGGCCGCAGATATTGCGGCAGCCCTGGTTGACAGCGGGACATACACCCTCGCTTCCACCAATACGGCATTCAGCGCCGAGTACACCGACGACGCCGGCGACGAACCCATCATGCAGATGTACGCCAGCCAGCAGGAGCCCGGCAACAGCATGGGGTACTACACTTCCCTGTTCAAGTCGGACGGTGATCTGTACTGGACGCCCTACTACCTGCCCTCCGGAAAGCTTGTGGACGCTTATGAGTCCAACGACAAGAGGCTTGCCAACTGGTTCACCAAGGTTGGTCCCGACTCCTATCCCCTGCAGCTGGGCGGCGTAACCGTAAACGACGACGGCATCCGCATCTTCACCAAGTTCCTGGGCAATCCCGCCTACGAAAGCACCGATTATCCCCAGGGACATAACGCAATCAAGCCCTTCCGCATCGGCGAAATGTACCTTATCGCAGCTGAAGGCTATGCCCAGGCAGGCGAAACCGAGAATGCCCGCAAATACCTGAACGCCCTTCAGAAAGCACGCGGCGCCAGCCAGACCACCGGCGAAATGGACAACATTAAGGCCGAATGGTTCAAAGAGACAGTCGGCGAAGGCATGAGGGGCCTGTGCCTCAAGCGCTGGGGAGACGGATACTCCGTACGTTATGCCCAGCCTGCAGCCGTAGCGAACGAGATGGTGGAGGCCGGAAAGAACAACCTGGCCGACCGAGCCTTCGACAAGAACAAGGACATGTACCTCCTTACCTTCCCCATTCCGAACTACGAGCTGAAAATCACCCCTTCGCTCCAGCAGAATGAAGGATATGCCCTCTCCGTGAACTAATAAAAACAGGAAAGACGTATGAAAACAAAGTATATACCTCTGATTCTTACCGCATGCGCAGTAGTTCTTTCGTCCTGCGACCGCACAGACCCCTACAGGGGAGGTGACGTGTTCGTCAGCGGAGAAGGCGCATTCGTCACCCTGGACTTCCTGGGCGGCCTGAGCATCCGCGAAGACGCAGGCACTTTCCAGGTCCCCGTCCGGGTACTTGGAAACCACGGTAATTTCAGCGTTACCGTCCAGACCACCGACGGTACGGCCAAGAACGGCGCCGATTTCACAATCGTGGAACCTGCCACCGGCGTTCTGGCTTTCGGCGAGGACGACATTGTGAAGTACATTACGCTTGGCATCGCGCGCGGCAACGTGGGTGAATACACCGAACCCGGCACCAAGGACTTCCAGATAAGCCTCACCAGCGCCACCGGCGGAATCGACCTTGGCTCGGTGCGCAAGGCCACCGCCACCATCAATGACGCCGACCACCCGCTGGTGGACATCATCGGCGAATGGAACGCCACCGCAAATAACGGCAGCAGCAACGTAGCCTGGACAATGACACTTATGCCAGTAGCAGGCGACCTCGAGAAAGTTCGTATCAACGGCATAGGCCCCCATTTCACGGACGGATATTACATAGATCCCGACAACCCCGACAATTCCTACGACTACACCTATGTGGTCACTGTGACCGGAGAAGAAGGCTCACGTCAGTTCGCCATTCCTTTCGGCAAGGAGATGAAGACTCCGGATTCTGATGGTAATATCCTCATGCTGTTTGGCTACGACGGACAATACGTATACACCTCCGGAGGAGACCTGATCTTCACCCTGCAGGAAGACGGCTCGTTCATCATTGACGACGGATGGGGCTATGCCATATGCTACATAGACGACGAGGGAATAGGTGCGTACGACGTGGTTATGCCCAACAGCTTCTCGATGAGCCGATAATGATCGCGACAGCCTGCCTTCCACTATGGACGGCGGGCTGTCGACAACTTGGAATAAGATGAAAAAAGCTATTGTGAGCATATTCCTGGCATTGCTTTCATTTGGCTCCTTCGCACAAAAAGGCTACGAGCCTATGGACTCATGGCCCTACGAATACGCCGAGTTTCAGGACGGCACCATCCGGACCACCGCTGGAGCCCTCATGGAAAACGTTTCCGTGAACATCTGCCTGGTGGACGCTTCGCTTCATTACGTTGAAGGGGAAAAACTGATGCGGTGCGACATGCAGAAGGTTTTCACCGTACGTATCGGGGACCAGGTGTACGTGAACATCGGCACCAGGATGCATAAAATCCTGTGGGAGAGCGAAAAAGGCGCCGTGGTAGAGCTCAGCTCCATAGACATGGACCAGCTTAACAAGGCCGACATAGGCTACGGCATATCGTCGGCCACGGCATCCCACCAGAAAACCTCCCTGGACCTCATGGGCGGCGGGCTCGGAAGTTGGGGCGAAATAGGCCTTTCAGGCAAGAGCTACACCAATGCTTATGAACTCCGGAACAGCGGCACCCTTCTTCCTGTCAAGAAGGAGCTGTTTCTGCTGGTGAAAGGCGTAAGGATTAACGCCGACAAGCGAAGCGTAAGCAACTGCCCCGGAGTGAATCCCGACGATGCAAAAGCATTTTTCAAGGCAAACAAAATCAAGTGGAACAAGGTTGAATCCCTCTCCAAGGTTGCGGAATTCATCTTTGACCAGAAGAATACCCCTGATACAAAATGAGAAAAACCGTATTATTGCTCCTGAGCTCTGTAGCTATTATCGGCTGCTCACGCATCAGTGAAGAAAACGCGAACACTCCCGTACAGCCCGCCGGACAGCAGGCGCTTCCAGAAGAGGCAGGGCAGGTTCCCGGACTCATGGTAGTCCAGTTCGACGACGACATGCTGGCCCTGATCGAGGAAGATCTGGCCGCCGGACGCATGCAAACCAAGTCGGAAGGGCTTAACGAACTCCTGGAAGAGCTGGGTATCGAAGAGATTTCCCCTGTCTTTCCGGAGGACGAATGCCCCGAGGAGTTCCGTGCACGCGAAAGGGCTTTCGGCCTGCGCAATTTCTATTATGTAAGGTATGATGTCCAGGCCGCACCCCTGACTAAGGCTTCCGCCGACCTGGCCTCCCTGCCCGGCATAGTACTGGCCGAACCCCAGAACCAGATTGCGATACAGGACTTCAACGACCCTATGCTGCGCCAGCAGTGGCACTACAACAATACCACGGTCAAAGGTGCCGACGTTAACGTCTTCCCCGTGTGGGAGGAATATACCACCGGCAATCCGGACGTCATCGTGAGCGTTGTTGACGAGGGCGTGGACCTCGCACATGAGGATCTGGCCGCAAACTGCATCCCGGGAGGCCCTGATGGCAGCAAAAACTTCTCCACCGGAAGTTATGTGATTGACCCCATGTCCCACGGAACGCACGTAGCCGGTACCATCGCCGCCGTAAACAACAACAAGCTTGGCGTTTGCGGTATCGCCGGCGGAGACGCTGCCAAAGGACACAAGGGCGTAAGGATCATGTCCTGCCAGTTCTTCGGCAAGAACCGTGACGGCTCCGCGGCCGACGCAATCCGTTGGGGCGCCAATCATGGTGCGGTAATTTCCCAGAACAGCTGGGGGTATATAGTGGACATCAACAACGACGGACGCATATCGGCCGATGAGCTTGAGCGCGCCAAGAGTCTTAAGATAGGCGCCACTGAAAAAGCCGCCGTGGATTACTTCATCCGCTATGCAGGATGCGATGCCAGCGGCAAGCAGAAGGCCGACTCCCCCATGCAGGGCGGTATCGTAATCTTTGCTGCCGGCAACGACAATATCGCCTACGGAGCACCTGCCAATTACGAAAAAATCCTGGCTGTCGGCGCAACGGACCGCAATGCCCGCCGTTCCGACTTCTCCAACTACGGCGACTGGGTGGACATCTGCGCCCCTGGAACCCAGATTTACAGCACCCTGCCCGAGAACAGCTACGGCGCATCCAACGGCACTTCGATGGCCTGCCCTCACGTATCCGGTGTAGCTGCGCTGGTAGTTTCGCAGTGCGGCGGCTCCGGCTTCACCGCTGACATGCTCTGGACCAAGCTTGTGAACAGCGCCAACCCCAACATCATCCAGAGCGGTGAGCGTAATATCGGCCCGCTTGTAGACGCCTATGCCGCAATCCTTTACGGCGACTCCGGAGAGCCCGGCGTAATTACCGACTACGAGGTATCAGCCCAGTCCAATAACATCAACTTCAGCTTCAGCGTTCCCGAAGACAGCGAAGGTAAAGCCAACTATGCGGTGATGCTGTTCGCATCAAAGAACCGTGCCTCCATCGCCAATCTGGATCCTTCCCACCCGAACAGCGACGTCCAGAGCGCCAGCGTCCTTACCAGTACCCTGGAAGTAGGCGCAACTGCCACCGGCACCATCAGGCTCCTGGATTTCGAACAGAACTACTACGTCACCGTAGTTCCTTATTCCTACAGCCGCACATACGCCACTCCGGCGCCAGTCAAGTCGGTGGTTACGGACATCAACCATGCCCCCACCGCCGCCCTGGCCGAGGAAGGCCCCTTCGTCCGGAAGAACTATGAAGTGTTCTCCATTCCCCTGAGTATCGAAGATCCCGACGGACACGACCTTACAGTGACCTATAAGGCCGGCGGCAAGGCAGATATCCTTCGCGTAAGCCCCTACACCGGTGCTTATGAAATCTACGTGACCGGCCCCGACGAAGATGCCGGAACCTTTAACGGAAAGGTTTCAGTGAAGGACGCATACGGCCTTGAAGCAAGCCTTGATGTGAGCTTCACCCTCCTTCCCAACAACAAGCCCAAGGTTATTAGCCAGCCCGAGAACAAAGTGCTCGATACTCCCGGCGGAAGCTTCACCTTCAAGTCCGGCGATCTGTTCTATGACGAAGACGGTGAACCTCTTTCGTATAATATATCGGTGAACAATCCGAGCGTACTGCACGCCATAATATCCAATGGCGATGAGATTATAGTAACCGCTCTGCGTTACGGCGTAGGCACGATTACGATTGTAGCTACAGACGCCAAGAAGGAGTCGGCACAGCTGTCCTTCTCGATTATGATCCGCCAGGCCGGCGTCGAAGTCTCCCTCTACCCTACCCCCGTGGAAGACATGCTCTATATCTCTACCGGTCTCACCGAAGAGGAATGTGAAATATCTCTGTACAACGCCGCAGGAACGCTTGTATACAAAGGGACCCAGACCATGAGCGCTTTCAATCCCGCAAGCATCAATATGGTAAAGTGCGCCCCCGGCCGATACGGCGTAACCTTCACATACGCCGGCAAGAAGTATAACCAAACCGTAGTAAAGAAATAGTTCCAATGAAAAGAACATTAATCATAGCCGCACTGGCATTTTCGTTCTCCATCAGCGCCCTTGCACAGGGCCAGGACGCATTACCGTTCACCCGCATAGACCGCGATCCAGCCCTTTCCGGAATGGCCGGAGCTTCCGTAGCTTCTTCGGACCAGGCCTCATGGTCGGCCTTCCGCAATGCAGCGGTACTGCCCTTCTTCCAGGGAAGTCTGGACGCAGGCATCGGTTATCAGCTTTGGGCCCCGTCCACCGCTAAATCGTCCAATATAAACGTGGGCGTTGCATACAAGTTCTCGGACCGTATCGGCCTGTCTCTTGGCTTTACCAGCCAAAGCGGCAATCCCTACGACGTCGTGAACAGCGACGGCGAAGTTTCCGGCACTTTCCGTCCCACTGACATGGTAGTGGCCCTTGGCTTCGGCGTCGGCCTTGGAGAAAAATTCTCCCTCGGCATCAATGGCCGATATGTGAACCAGAGGCTTGGAGAAGGCCTGGCATACAATGGCTTCAACGCAGACCTCATGCTCATGTTCAAGCCTTCGGATTTGTTCCAACTTGCAGCAGGTGTATCCACGCTTGGCAACAGCATCACCGCCGTCACACGTGAAAAGTTCGCCCAGCCTGCCCACGCCGTACTCGGTGCCGAATTCAAGCCCATTCACGGCCTTAAGATTGATGCCGAAGCCGAATACTACTTCTCCAAGAACTTCGCAGCCGCCATCGGTGCCGAATACTGCATCGTGGACATCGTGTACGTTCGCGCAGGATACCGTTATGCAAGTGCAGCCTGCGTTATTCCCTCGCACCTGGCACTTGGCCTGGGAGCAAAGTTCAAAGGCTTCCGCCTGGACGTGAGCTACCTCACCGCCTCCCCCGCCCTTGGAAACACCCTGAACATCGGAATTGGTTTCAATATCTAAAATGTATAAGGCCTTTGCCCGGGTTTTTCTGGACAAAGGCCTTTTTTTGAAAAAATTTTTCCGCTTTCAGAAAAATTACCTATCTTTGCAGTCCCGTTTTCGGGAAGCAAACCCTGGAGAGATGCTCGAGTGGCTTAAGAGGCACGCCTGGAAAGCGTGTATACTCCAAAAGGGTATCCCGAGTTCGAATCTCGGTCTCTCCGCAAAAAAGCAGCCTTAACCGGCTGCTTTTTGCGTAGAGACTTGCGACTCACGTTACCCCCTCCCAAACCCTCTGCGAACTTGCTCTATCGCACAACCCCTGCTTCGCAAGTCCGTTTTTTATTTTATTTATGGGGGGAGGGCTTAGTCGCTTCGCTCCATTCAGGACCGTAGGCTGTGAAACAATGATTTGGTCCCAATTAAGGAGACAATCGAGATAGCGGCGGCCGCAGGCCGACGGAATCTCGGTCTCTCAGTTACCCTATATCCCTGCGTCCTGGACTAAAGCACGCTTCATGGCCTCATTCGAGGTCGCTGAAAAAGCCCCGTATATGTTGGACCAGGTCCAGCGCATGAATGGACGCGGTCTCATGTATTTTTGGACTTGGTCCAATTTTAACCCTTGGACCTGGTCCAGCACTTCGGCAATAGAGGGGCTTGTAAGGCACATGTCGTGGACCTGGTCCAGCACCTGTTTTCGGACCGCGTCCAAAAACGCTGCAGACCTCGTCCAGAATACATACAGACCTGCGACATTATTTCGCAGACCTGACACGGTCGCAGGCAGCTTCGGTCTTGAAAAGGCCCGAAAACGTGACCGAGCCGGCAGAAGATGCCCGGTCACCCTTCGACAGGCTCAGGGCCCGAAAGACATGACGATGAAGGGAAAGAAAACCATGTCGCCCGGCTTTGCCTTTGTGGAAATAGTTTGTAACTTTGTTCACCTAAACAACTCTATCGAAATGAAAAGGATATTGGCACTGGTTTTTGCACTGGGGATGCTGTCATTTTTTGCATCGGCCCAGGACAGGATACACACTTTTGACGGAAACATTATCAACTGCTCCGTGCTTAGAATTGGAGGTGGTGCGGTAGTTTATAATGATGCCGCGCATGCCGGTGAACAGATGCATCTGGATACCGCTGAAGTGGCATACATAACATTTCAGGACGGAAGCGTCCGTACTTTTTCTGATGATTTCACCATTCCTTCCTCCATCTTTGTGCAAAATGGCATCCTGTATGGCGATCGCGTGGAAATCCCAAAAGGATACGCCAGGGCACTGCTGGGCAACGATGCTTACAAGAACCTCCGCAGCGGAATGGGGCTTAAAAGCGCCGGTACGGTGCTGCTGATTTCCGGCGGCGCGGCTACCGTCTGCGGCGGCCTGCTTTTAGGTACCAAAGCTCTGATTACAAAGAATCTGACACCGGTCAGCGAAAACAGGGACAACACTGCCGATATTGTCGGATATTCCCTTCTCGGCGCTGGCGCAGTGTGCATGCTGGCATCGGTGCCCATGCTCATCATCGGCAACAAGAAAATAGCCGAAGTTACATCGGACTACAACGGCAGGGCCGCATTTCTGTCCCTTGGCTCCACTCCTTGCGGTATCGGCGTTGCTCTTACTTTCTAGACTATGAAACTAAAAACCATTATTCTGGCAGCGGCGGCAGTATTCTCGGCCGTGGCGTGCAGCCAAGAGAAGCCTCAGGAGGATTTCACCTCCTACGTTAATCCCATGATAGGTACCGGCGGACACGGGCATGTGTTCGTGGGGGCGAACGTGCCCTTTGGCTTTGTGCAGCTTGGTCCCACCAGCATTCCGCAGGAGTGGGACTGGTGCTCCGGCTATCATGACAGCGATTCCACCGTTATTGGCTTCAGCCATACGCACCTTAGCGGCACCGGAATAGGTGATCTGTTCGACGTTACGCTCATGCCCGCCATCGGCCCGAATGCACCTCAGAGAGGCACTGAGAACAACCCCGGCAGCGGCGCATGGAGCTATGCCAGAAGAAGTACGCAGGTGTGCAAACCCGGCTACTACAAAGTGGAGCTGGAACGCTACGACATAAAGGTAGAACTCACGGCAACGGAAAGGGTCGGTTTCCATCGCTACACTTTCCCTGCATCGGAGCATGCAAACATTGTAATCGACCTTGAGAACGGCGGCTGTTGGGACGATGTAACCGACTCCGGCTTCGAAGTAGTTAAGGACCCCGAAGGCCGCATCAAGGCAGTGGGCGGATATCGCTACTCCACAGGCTGGGCCAAGAACCAGAAAATCTTCTTTTGGGCCGAATTCTCCCGCCCCTCCAAAGGCTTCTATCTGGCAGAAAACCCTCGCAACGAATCCGAGCGCGGCGTGGCCCGCAAAGCCCTCTACGGCTATTATGACCTTGGTCACACTGACGCCGGAGAACAGGTACTGGTTAAGGTTGCCCTCTCCCCCGTTTCGGTGGAAGGCGCCCGCGCGGACATGAAGGCCGAACTGCCCGGCTGGGACTTCGACGCAACCATGGCCGCAGCCCACGAAGCCTGGAACAAGCAGCTTTCCAAGATAAAGGTCAAGACTCCTTCAGCCGATGAAAAGGCCACCTTCTATACTGCCCTTTACCACACGATGGTGGCCCCGTCCGTTTTCAACGACGTCGACGGCCAGTACCGCGGCTCGGACGACACCGTGCGTCAGGGAGATTTCCAGAACTACACGACATGGAGCCTCTGGGACACATACCGCGCCGCCATGCCGCTGGCCACAATTCTCCATACGGACCGCATTAACGACTTCACTTCGACCTTCTACCATATCTACAAGGAGCAGGGAGACCTTCCCGTCTGGCACCTGATGGGCAACGAGACCGACTGCATGGTGGGCAACCCCGGCACCGTCGCTTTCGCCGACTTTATCGTGAAAGGCTTCGACGCAGGCATCCCGGCCGATGAACTGATCAAAGCCATGGTAGACACCGACCTCCGCGACGACCGCGGCCTTGACCTTCGCCGAAAGTATGGCTTCATCCCGGCCGACCTTATGCGGGAAAGCGTCGCCAACGACATGGAATACGCCATAGCCGACGGCGCCCTGGCTAACGCTGCCGCATACCTTGGATATCCCGAGGTAGAGGCCAAATACCGCGAACAGAGCCACTCCTACCGCCATTTCTGGGACCCCGAACTCCAGTTCATGCGCGGCCGCAAGACGGACGGCAGCTTCACCGAGCCCTTCGACCCCATTTACTCCCGCCACGAGACTTCCGACTACACCGAAGGCACCGGCTGGCAGTATATCTGGCTGGTTCCGCAGGACGTTGATGGTCTTGTGAATCTTTTCGGCTCGCGCGAAGCCACAATAGCAAAGCTTGACGGCCTCTTCGAAGCTCCTGACCACATCGAGGGCGAAAACGCCAGCCCGGACATCTCCGGCCTGATCGGCCAGTATGCCCACGGCAACGAGCCCGGACACCATACCATTTACCTCTATTCCATGCTTGGAGAGCCCAGGAAGGCCGCCGCACGCATCCGCCAGGTCTATGACGAGATGTACTTCAACGACGTAGAAGGCCTTGCCGGCAACGAGGATGTAGGCCAGATGAGCGCCTGGTACGTGCTTTCCGCCATGGGCTTCTACCAGGTGGAGCCAGCCAGCACCCGCTTCTGGTTCGGCCTGCCGCTTTTCCGCAGGATGGACGTCACCGTCCCCGGCGGCACCCTCACCATCACTGCCGAAGGCCCCCTGGACGGCTACATTTCGGCTGTAATTCTTAATGGGGAGCCCTACGACAAGCCTTATATCGACTATAAAGACATCATCGCCGGCGGAACAATTGAATATTTATTGGCAAAATAATCATGCAAGTACTGAAATTTGAACCTATCCTGAAGACGATAGTGTGGGGCGGAGAGAAGATCGCCCCGTACAAGGGCATTGAAACCGAGCAGAAACATATAGGCGAAAGCTGGGAGCTTTCCGGAGTTGCAGGGAACGAAAGCGTGGTTTCCGAAGGCCCCCTGAAGGGCCGCACCATTACGGAGCTTGTAAAGGAATACAAGGAGGAACTTGTGGGGAAACACGTGTACGACAACACCGGAGACGAATTTCCGCTTCTTATAAAGTTCATCGACGCTTTGTCGGACCTGAGCATCCAGGTACACCCGAATGACGAACTTGCCGCCAAGCGCCACAACGGCTCAAAGGGAAAGACCGAAATGTGGTACGTCGTTGCAGCCGAACCCGGCGCCCATCTCCTTGCAGGCCTTACCAAAAGCATCACCCCTGACGAGTACGCCCGCATGGTCGAAGACGGTACCATCACCGACGTCCTGGCCCGCCACGAGGTTCATCCCGGGGACGTATTCTTCCTCCCTGCAGGCCGGATCCACGCCATCTGCGGCGGCTGCTTCATTGCCGAAATCCAGCAGACATCCAACATCACCTACCGCATCTGGGACTACGGCCGCCTGGGCCTGGACGGCAAACCGCGCGAGGTGCACACCGAACTCGCGAAAGACGCCATCGACTATAAAGTCTACCCCGACTACCGCACGCAGTACACTCCCGCCGAGAACGAAGAGGTGGAGCTTGTAAGCTGCCCCTACTTCACCACCAGCGTATACGACCTTACCCTCCCCTTCGCCCGCGACCTTTCGGAAATCGACTCCTTCGTGGTTGTGATGTGCCTGGAAGGCGAAGGCTGCCTGGAAGTGGACGGTGTGGAAACGGAAATCCGTCAGGGCGAGACAGTCCTTATACCGGCTGCCGCCGACGACCTTTGTCTGGTCCCCGACGGCAGCATGAAGGTTCTGACTTCGTATATAAGGTAGGAGATTACTCCAGTCCGCGTGCGCGCATGAGCGCAGAGGGGTCGGGTTCGGCTCCTCTGAACTGTTTGTAGAGGACCATGGGTTCCTCGGAGCCGCCTCTTTCAAGGAAGATCTTGCGGAAGGAATCCGCAGTGGCCTTGTTGAAAATGCCGTCCTCCTTGAACTTCTCCCACGCATCCACGGCAAGCACTTCGCTCCAAAGATAGCTGTAGTAGCCGGCGCTGTAGCCGCTGTTGAAGATATGATTGAAGTAGGATGTGCGGTAGCGAGGGATGATCTCGTCAATAAGGCCCATCTCGGCGCAGACCTTGTCCTCGAAGGCGCGAATGTCGTCCGGGCCCTTGAAGGCTGCAAGTTCATCGGCCGAAAGCTCGTGCCACTTCATGTCCAGGATGGATGCAGCGCAGGTTTCACCAGCGGCAAAGCCCTGGTTAAAGGTGAGGGACTTGCGAATCTTATCAACGAGTTCCGCAGGAATGGGTTCTCCGGTGTAGCAGTTGTTGGCATAATCGGCCATAATCTCCGGCACGAAGGCGAAGTTCTCGTTGAACTGGGAGAACATTTCCACGAAGTCGCGGGCCACGTTGGTGCCGGAAACCGTCTTGTAATTGCACTGCGAAAGGAAGCCGTGCAGTGCATGACCGAACTCATGGAAGGCCGTGGTCACATTGTCGATGGTGAGCAGGCTGGGCTGGGCGGCGGTAGGATCCTCACCGGGAGCCGGGAAGTTGCACACGTTCACGATGATGGGGCGCACCCCCGTTGACTGCTCGCGGAAGTTGTTCATCCAGGCGCCGCCGCGCTTGGTGGGACGCACGTAGTAATCCTTATAGAAAATACCGATAAGGCTGCCGTCGGCGTCTGTGAGCTTGTAAGCTGCAGCGTTTTCGTTATACACCTCAACCTCGGGCGCTTCCTCTATCTTTATACCGTAAATCTTCTCGGCTGCGGTAAATACGCCTTTAAGGACGCTGTCGGCCTGGAAGTAAGGCTTGGTGAGGTTCTCGTCCAGAGCATACTTCTTAGCGCGCAGCTGCTCGGCGTAGTACATCCAGTCCCAGGCTTCGATCTTGTGGCCGGCCATCGCCTCCATTTCCTTCTTCTGGGCCTTTGCGCTGCGCATGCAGGCGTCCATGATGGGCTGGAGGAAGTTGTCAACCGTCTCCGGGTTTCCGGCCATCTTGTCCGACAGCTGGTAGGCTGCAAACGAGGGATAACCCAGCAACTGGGCCATCTGGGCACGGAGCTTCAGGATTTCCAGGACGATGGCGTTGTTATCGTGCTCGCCGCCGTTGTTGCCACGTGACGAATAAGCCTTGAACACTTCCTCACGCTTGGCGCGGTCCGGACATGTCGCCATGAAATCGTAATACTCGCTCACGGTGATGCCGGTGGCCTCCTTGAAGGCATTATTCTCGGCAAGTAAGTTCTGGCCGAACTTCTGGGACAGGGTGGAAAGGCGGGTAGATATTTCGGCAAAGCGCTGCTTGTCTTCGGCCGAAAGACCGACTCCGTTGCGCTCGAAAGCCTGGTAGATTTTCTTCGTGACCATCTGCTGCTCACGGGTGAGGCCGTCCATATTCTCATATACGGCCTTTACGCGGGCAAAGAGGTCTTCGTTCATCATTATCTCGTTGGAAGCATCCGTAAGCTTAGGCAGCACCTCCTCCTCTATCGCCTGCATCTCCGGGGTGGAGTCGCTTTCGGCCAGGTTGAAAAACACGCCCTCGACCTTGTCCAGCAGGGGGCTGGAATTCTCCATGGCAAGGATAGTGTTCTCGAAGGTAGGAGCCTCTGAGTTGTAGATGATGTGCGCGATGTTCCTCTTCTGCTCGTTGATGCCCATCTCGAAAGCGGGCAAATACTGGGGGGTGGTAATATCCGAGAAGGGGGCGGTTCCATAGGCGGTGCGCCACTCCTGGTCGAAAATGTTACGGGGCTGGCAGTTGTTACATGCAGTGAGCATGGCTAAAGCTGATAATGCTATTATGAATCTTCTCATTTTTTGACACAATTTGCGGGCACGTCTATCAGAGTTAACTGGGCCGCGCCATTATAGGTAGTAATTATGCCGGTAATTGATACGGTTCCGCTTGAGGGAACGGTCTCGGAGATCTTTTCATCGGCGAATTTGGCATAACCGCTTGTGCGGACCTGGACGTCTGTTCCGCCGAACTTGAAATAGTGCGAAACGTGAGATGCGGTTGCATGCTGTTTCATAATATCCTTATAAGACATCGCCGCCTCGGTTGAGCTGAAATTGTCGCCTACGCCAAGTTCCTTGGGGGTCTTTAGAATAGAGCCTGCGCCGTAGCGGCTTGCACCGCTGCCCACTTCGGCCTGGTCCCAGGCACCGCTTTCCAGATACTGAAGGAAGCCCGGCTTGGAGCATGCCCAGGTATCAATTCCCCAGGTCTGGTCAGAAAGGAAAATCCTGTTCCAGGGCTCGGCGCTGGAGTGGGGGAGATTGCTGTTGGGATACAGGAGGCAGAAAACCTGATTGCCGTATGTAAGACCGGGAAGTGTTACATACTGTCCCCACAGTTCGCCATTGAAGCCGGCGCTGAGCGATGCTTTAAGTTCGTCTTCGCTGATCTGGCGGGGGCGGACAGGAGCATCGAATTTCCCCTTGAAAATGTGCTCTTTAATGAAGGGAATCAGGTCAATATAGGAAGTCTCGTACTCATTGGTGGAGGTCTTGTCGGCCTCCAGGCCCAGCTGAGGCATACCGCTGTAAGCTCCCACGGTGAGGCCGTTGCAGTACACATAAATCCACTGGCCAAGCCTGTAATCGCTGTAAAGGGACGAGCGGCCGATCTTCAGGTCTATACCGCCGGTCTCGTCCTGGATATACATCTCTCGGTACACATTGCCGGTTCGGTCGTCAGAAATCACCTGTCCCTTGATCCATACGTTTTCCAGTATCTCGGTAGGGACGTTTTTGTACATGCGCTTGAGATCGGCGATTGTGGTAATCTCCTGAAGACCTTTTTCTTCAGAAAGCTCCGTTTCGGTCCAGAGATGCTCTGCTTCGGGATCTGCCGGAACAGGGTTCCATACCGGAGACCATTCGTCTTGCAACTTGCCGAATTCATCTTTGAAAGCCTCGCACGAAATAAGCGTGGAAAGCGCGAAGAGGGTAAATACAAACTTTTTCATCGGGCTTAGAATCTGAAGTAAACGTTGATCATGTAGTTGAATCCCGCCATGTAGAAGTACTTGGAGGGGAAGCGGTAGTAGCGGTCCTTGGCTACGGTGTTGTCCACGAAACGGGTCTGTTCATAACCGCCTGTCTTCACGTTCTTGTTGTTGAGCAGGTTCTTTGCACTAAGGGAGAAACCCAGCTGGTACTTACGTTTGATATACCATGACTTGCCCACTGATGCATTCATCAGGAAGGCGGGCTTGAAACGCTCCTGCGACGTCATATACTCCACCTCTTCAGGAGTGATGTTGTAGTCATGCCCGGCAACGGCATAGTCCGTGCGGTATATAGGGCTCATGTCCAGGTATGCCCTGTCGAAGAACTCTACGTCGAAGTCGAAGTACCAATAGTTGTAGTTGTAGCTGAGTCCCAGGCTCATCGCCGTCTGGGGCGTTGAGGGCACGTAATGCTTGGTGCTTGAGCCGTCCGCATTGATGGTCTCTTTCCAGTAACTGATGGGTTCGTCGCGCAAGATTACGTCGGCGCTGTTGTCCACTGTCTGGGTAAGCAGGGGGACCGAAGTGTAGACGTATTCACCCAGCGACAAGGCACCCTGCACACTGAGGTTGGGAACGAAATATGTAGGGACCTTGAAGCCAAGTTCAATACCCATGTGACGCTGGTCGATACCGGTGATAGCGAAGTTGGAGAAGGTGTTCTGGAGGTCGTCGAACGCGCTCATCACCTTGCACTGGTCCTTAATGGTGGTGTAATAGGCGGTTACGCGGGCATTGATTCCGTTGCCGTTATACTGCCAGTTGATATCGGACGAGAAGGTCTTCTGCGGAGTCACGTTGCCCACGATGGAGTTACGTGTACGGGGGCTCAGGAACACCTGGTTGAACCTCGGGGCATCGGTATAATATCCCACGTGGCCGGAAACTCTCATGTTGCCGCCGAAGACATAGCTTGCACCTGCCTTGACGGACCATGTATAGAAGTGTTTGTAGGTTGATTTTCCCTTGGATGTGGTAACGGTACCGTCCGGCTCATAAGTTACGGGGATTTCGTTTCCTTCAAGGTCCTTGAAGGGTTCACCGTTTTCCTGAAGGCCGGGGAAGAGGCCCTTGCGGTTGTAACCCACCCTCCAATAAGTGTCGTAGCTGAAACGGGCACCAAGGGTAGCGCTGAAGTTGCCGAAAGTTACCTGGCTGTCAAACCAGCCGCCAACGTTGCGGGTCTGTGCGGCATAGTCGTAGCCGTACTTGCCACCTTCGCCAACAGCCTCAGCCTTTTTGTTTTCAAGATAATAGTCCAGGTCGTTCTGGAGCCTCCATTCCTGGGCGCCGAAGTCTCTTTCGGCAAAATTGTCCACGTTAACGAAGAACTTGCCGCCAAGGAGGTCTTCGACAGTCTTGTAATAGTGCGTATAGTTAAGTCTTGCAAACAAGCCGGCGTTTACTGAGAGGAAATCCAGGGGCCTGGTGCGGAAGTTCATGGCAAGGTTGAGATCCCTCTGGTCCGTGTGGCGGTTTTCCTGAATATACTTGCTGCGGCCGTCTTCCTGAAGGTAGTTCACATTGTAAAGGTGATCCCAGTCCACCTGGGTAATGGAAGGATAGTCTTTAGAGTGGCTCCAGACCTCTGTGGCCCAGGCATACTTGACCATGTTGTTGCGGTTCATGTCCGGATTGCTGTCCCAGAAGTAGCTGGGAAGATTGCGGTAATAGTCCGGGCGGGGATCCTGGGCATCGTACCAGTCAAGGGCGGTATAGCCGTTGTTGCCGAAGCGGGCAAGGATAGTAGTGGACATTTCGAAGCGGTCCGAAGGAGTCCAGTCGTGCTTTAAGATGGCTACGGGCTCATGCGTTTTCCTCACGCGGGCATTGCGCACCTTTCCACCCTGGTAACCCCAGTTGGAATTGTACATATTGTTTCCCACAAGGTCGTACACTTCCTGGGTCGAAGAGTTCTGGACTCCCCTCTCACCGGGAGCGCCGAAGAAAACGAGTGAAAGCAAATGTTCGTTGTTCAGTTTCTTGTCAGCGGCGAAGTAGTAGGCGAAAGAGCGATAGTAGATACCGTCAATCCAGTGGTTGCCACCAAGACGGGCGCTGACGTTGGCTGCGAAAGCCCAGCCGTTGTCCATCATGCCGGTGGAATATGACGCACTTACGCGCAGACGATAGAGGGCGCTGTTGGTCAGAATGCCGGTTCTGAGGCCCTTCCTAACGTGGGATGCCGTGCCGAATATGTTGGTAATACCATTGTAAGCACCCAAGCCATAGCGCGACATATCGGCCCCGGGCACCGTCTCCTTGTCCCTCATGGCTTCATTGAGGCCGCTCCAGAGGGAGTAAGGGGTATAACCTGTGATTGCATCGTTAAGCCGCACCCCGGCAAGGTAGATGTCCTGGCTTTCGGAGCTGTAACCGCGGGCGCGGAAACGCACTGCCGAGAAGTTGAAGCCTGTAATGTTGTCAAATACGTCGTTGGAGCCGAACAGGATGGTAGGATTGTCGCTGTATCCGGAATTCTCCAGGTCGAAAAGGGAGAAGTTGTCGTCGTCCACATCGTCCAGCCTCTGAGCCGATGAAAGCGAAAGGTTGAACATGTTCTTGACATAGCCGTTGTTTACAGTTACCTGTACCTGGGTCTCCAGATAATCGGGGGCCATTATACGCAGGGTATACATGCCGTTCTTAAGGCCGGGGATAAAGAAGGTACCGTCTTCGGCCGAATTGACGGTGGTGATCTCCTTGGCTCCCTGCAAAAGAATAAGCCGGGCGTTTTCCACGGGCCGGCGGCCGTTACGGTCAACCACGGTGCCTTTAACACCGCCAGTAGGGTCACCTGTAGGGCCTTCCTGCGCAAACAGGGACATTGCTGCAAGAACGGCGGCGAGGGCCAGAATCAGTTTTTTAGTCATATAGGTCAGTTATTTTTTAATCACGATGTAAGTGGGATAGTGGTCCGAGAAGCCCCCGACGAAAGCGCCATTGGAGAAGGTACGGAACGGGGTACCCTTGTACTGGCCGCTCTGGTTGGTCATAAAAGGCTTTGAGAAAACGCGTCCGTAGAACTTGCCTCTGACGATAGGTTGGATAAGGAAAGTACCCTTAGGCCCGTGGACGAGGGAGTCGCTCACAAGGATATCGTCGTAAATATTGCCTTCGCCTCTGTAATAGAGTGAGCTGTAACCCGCCTCCAGCATGCTCCAGAAGGGGTTATAGAAGTCTTCGGTAGTCATTTCTTCCATGGTCTTGCGGCCGTGCATATACACTGCCATGGAGTCGTCAAAGGGGTTGTCGTTCATGTCGCCCATGAAAATGCACTTGATGCCCGGATACTTTTCCATCATCTCACGGGCGTGGTTATACATGATTTCGCCGCCCCTGGCGCGGAGATCCTGACCTTTTCCGCCGATACGGGAAGGAAGGTGGGCAACGTAAATCGCAAAGTGCTCACCATCAATCAAGCCGTGAACCATAAGAATGTCGCGGGTGCGGAAGCGTTCCTGCTCTTCTTTGCTCAGCGAAAACTCCACAGCCGAGCCTGCAAAGGTATAGGGAATAGATTCGCTCTCGATCACAGTGAATTTCCTGGGATCGTAAAGGAGGGCCACATCTACGCCGCGGCGGTCGGGACCGTCGTAATGCACTATCTGGTAGTTGGCCGCTTCAATCGCAGGCTCCACCACAAGGTCTTCCAGGACGTGACGGTTCTCAATCTCGGAAACGCCAAGGACAGTGTGCCAGACTCCGTTGTCTTTCCTCATGGCGGCAATCACCTTGGCCATGTTCTGAAGCTTCTGGGCATACTTTACTTCTGTCCATTCGTTGGCGCCGTCGGGCAGGTACTCATAGTCGTTCTTACCTTCGTCGTGATAGGTGTCGAAGAGGTTTTCCAGGTTGTAGAATCCAATGATGTGGAATTTCTTTTGGGCCGATGCTTCGCAGGCAGGAAGCAGCAGCATTGCGGAAAGAAGAAGGTAAAACAGCTTTTTCATTGGCTTGATGCGGTTGGTTAGTCGTTATTTCCAGAATGCGGAAGGGGTGGCCGATTCTATCTTGTCGGCCTTGGCCTGTCCTATCTTGTTTATCAGGTTAGGGAAGAAGTCTATGCCGGTGCGTGTCTCAAGTTCGTCGATCGTACAGATGTATTTCAGGCAGTCTTCTTCGGCAATGCTGTTATCGTGCGGGAAGATGAAACCAGCCGCCATGTAGCCGCCGGTTGCATAAGTGGAAGACCCCCGGTATAGCAGGGCCTTGAAATAGTGCGAAGGAATGGGTACAGCAAAGCCGGTGTACGATCCGGTCGTAGGAGATGTCCTGTCGTAAAGACAGCCGGTTACCACGTACAGGGTATCGGCTCTTGATGCGTAGCCGCGCACTTTCCCTTCCAGCGAGCCCCATATTCCGGCGTTGAAGTCATAGTACTGGGGGGCCAGATTGGTGGAGAAGAAAGTGGAAACGTTGGCGCTGTAGGGGGAATACCTGTCCGCCGATGGAAGCTGGTGACCACGGCTGGTGCCGTTACCGTAGGAACCGTACCTGATATCGGGCTGCTTGTCTGACGGCAGCAGAGGGTCGAAGCCCCAGGCATCGCTTCTGCTTCCCTTGCCAATCAGGCTGTTGTTAAGGGGATAGGCCACCCAGTTGGAAAGGTGACGGTCAAGGTCCCAGTAACAGGACCAGTTGCGGGTGCCGCTGGTACCCTTGCTCACGTACTTACCGCCCTGCATGTTGTGAACAAGAAGCTCCTTATTGTCCCCTTTCACCGTTGCAGGCAGCTCCAGCCAATCCATGGGGGCAGTGTCGTAGCCATACTGGCCCATCCACTCGGGTTTCTCGCCCTGCATGAGCTGAGTAATGGTAACCCTTACGGGATTGCCTTTGGCAGGAGTAAGGACAAGTTCCACGGAGCGTGACATCGAGCCGTTGTTCTCCTGGAAACGGAAAAACACGTCCCCTTTGCTTCCGCGGCCGCTTTGCGGACTCACCGAGGCCCAGTCAACAGGGCCGCCGGCTTCGTATTCTAAGGATAGTGTCCAGCTATAGGTGGCGGTAACGGCCACAAAGATGCTCCCGGCCTCGGCCGGAAGCTGCGTAGCATCTGGCTTCAGGGCAAGATTTGTGTCTTCCTGCTCCTGCTCCTGCTCCTTGCTACAGGCAACCAAAATCGCCGCTGCAGCAATCAGAAACGCCAAAAAACGTCTGGACATATCCTATTATTCTTAGACCCCAAAAGGGTGCCCGGTGATCCGGGCGCCCCTTTTTGGGTAAATTCAGACTTTAAAATTACTGCAGTTTAACTACAATCTTGGTAAAGAACACCTTGCCTTTGGTAGTGCCGTCGGTGGTGCCAATGGGGTAGGTCGCACTTGCTGCGCCAACTTCGACCTCTTCATCGGAAGCAATCTGCTGAGAGCCGTCAGGGCTCAGGAGCACGCCGCTGTCCTTGCTGCCATAAGTGAAGGTAATGGAATCAATAACTCTCGCAGATGAAACTGTAATACTTGCGTTTTCACTCTGGTAGAACCTCCAGTCATAGCTATAGGGGCTGCTGGCATTATAATCGTAATATTTGCCAGTGTTCCCGCCGCCGTTTGCTGTAAGGGTTACGTCTCCAATGGTGACTGATGCATACTTGGTCTTGTCCACCCAGCCGTTAGCTTCAGCGATGTCCTTGAACACGAAAACAATCTCATCCTCGTCACCGGGTTCGGGGTCGGGACCGGGCTCTTCGCTGTTGATTGCAATGAATTCGACAACGCCATATCCGAGCTCTTCGTCGTCATCCAGATCTTCAGGATCTCCGGTATTAGCATAGGCGCCGACAATCAGGGTGTATTCTTTACCATTGCTCAGAGACTCCACTTCCCATTCCACAAATCTATCTTCCTCATCAATGTGTTCCCCACCGAAAGTGGAAACTGATGTAGTCTCCAGATACCCCTCTGCAACTACCTGACTTTTGCTGTCCATTAGCCACCAGTAGTAATAGTCAGTACCTTCAACTTCCTCCCAAGAAGCATCGAAGCCATTCTCGGTGGCGACAATATCAATATCCATGGTAGGCTCCACATAGTCGGCCGCCACAATCTCGGTTACTACAATCTGAACCAGGTTCTTGGTGGAGTGGATGGTGTTGAAGTAGCCTGTCATAATCACTTCCTGGTCCTGGAGGGAAGAAGGATCGATGGAAGAGTGCAGGCTGCTAGGAGTTGCCTTGCGGGTAGCGCCCTCTACTTCAACGTTCCAGAAGTTGCCGTCCTTTACAAGCGTACCGGTTACGGTGATGTACTCGGCAACGTCTGCGCTGTAGCTGTCGATATCATCAGTAATATCCTTGAGCTCAGTGCGGGGGACTTCGTTTCCGGAAGAAATGGCGCTCACGGTAGGATTAACCAGTTCCGGCAGACCATAATAGGTAGTTTTCTTGGCCTCAATCTTCACCTTGTCACCCACTTTCTGGGTTGGAGCGGCATTAAGATACACATACACATTGGATGTTCCATCAGTGGCGATGAATCCCTTGCTTGAAAGAGCGGCCACAACTGCCTCGGAAATAGTGACAGGGGTATCGTCTGCTACGGATATCGCTTCTGTAACTGTTCCGGATACCGGATCCGGAGTTTCACCGCCATCTACGGAAATAATGTAGGCTTCTACTGCTTCGTGCTTGTCGGCCTGACCTTCTTTCTGATAGAGCATATACTTGGCGGCAAGAACAATCTGCGCTCCATCAACAAGCTTGTCCTTGAAATCCGCCACGTTCTTGCAGCCATAGACATAGATGGTACCGGTAGCATCGGTAAGGTCGAAGTTGCCGTACTGGGTGTTGATCTTTCCACCGACGGTGCCGGAAAGTTTGTAGTAAGTGGTGGTATTAGCCTCCTGGATGAATTCGGCCACGGTCTTTGCAGGAGCGCTTACGTATTCCGACGGATCTTCGGGATCTTCGCCACCACCTGCGGCTACAAAGCCCTCGATGTAGGCGTCAACCATCTCGTGCTTGACATTACCGTCTTTCTCGTAGCGCTGATATTTACCGCGTACTGTAACGGTACCATCCTTCTTCACCTTGTCTTTCCACTCGTCCTTGTTGTTTACTGTCCATACCACAACAGTTGCGGTACCGTCATTCATGTCGAAGGAGCAGTAGGTGGCGTTAACGTTGGAAGTCACTTTACCGACAAGACGATAGGTGGTGTTGGGATCCGCCTTCTCGATGAACTCGGAGCAGGTAATCTGCTGTACCTTGTCGGGATCCTCGGGATCCACCTGACTGCCGGTTTCACCGTTAAGGGAGTAGAGGTATGAACCTGCCTGAACTGTCTCGGGGGTGTTGCCCTTGTAATTCATGATTTCGCCGTAGATGACAACTACGTCACCAACTGCTACCTGGGCGTTTCCTGCCACCCAGCCCTTGTTGCCAAGGAACTTAACGCGGAATGCGGTAAACTGCGCTCCGGCGGTGGTGCCATCGTCCGAGATGTTGAATTGGGCATTGCCAAATTCACTGGAATAGTTTTCCTTGATGGAAGACACTTTACCCTTTACATAGTAGGGGCCGACCTTCTGGTATTCGGTACTACTGGTCCAGGTGAGATCCTTAACAGCGTCTGCCGCCTGAGCCACGGAGAAAGGCTTGTCCTGAGAACCGTCACCTTCTTCGACGACATATTGGCCCTGTGCGCCTTTCTGAGTCACGCTAAGGCTGGATTTCATCATGCCGATGGTGAAGACAACCGAACCGGTGCGGTCGTTGCCGGTATTTGCCTCAACGGAAACGGAAACGGTCTGCTTGCTGGAAGAGGCTTCTCCATTTTCGGTGCCAAGCCTTACCCAATCGGGTTTGCTGTCTACCTGCCAAGTACGAGTTGCGAGCAGTTCAACGTTCTGGGAGCCGCCTTCCGCTTCAAAATTCAATGCAGCGGGATCCAGAGTTAACTTGGCCGGACCCAGTTCCTCTTTCTGTTCGCAGGAAACAAGCAGGGCGGCACCAGCCACGACTGCCATCAGAAGGGATTTGATTTTCATGTGTTTTGTGATTAAAAATATCCTAATTGTAACAGTTTACAAATGTAGGAATAATTTCTGTCTTATTCAAGACAGACGAACACAAAAACGGCCCCGTCTGACGGAGCCGTTTTCGATAGTATTTAGCCGATTCTAGTTGTGCAGGTAGATGAAAGCGTTCTTCATCTGAGGGTTGCCGTTGTGGCTGGACTTGATGCTGACAACGGTTACGGTGTCGCCTTCCTTCACACCCATGGTGGTCAGGAGATCCTGGCCGCCCTTACCGGTGGAAGCGGGAACCACGCCGTACACATATACGGAACCGGTTTCGTCTTCAACGTAGAAATTGCCGTACTTGTTGTACTTGGTGGGATCGTCCTTGTCCATCACAATGTCCTTGACAGTACCGGTGACGGTAAAGAGAGCATCGGTGTCTGCGAGGGCGTTGAATTCGGCGCAGGTGACGGCGGTTACGCTGGTGTGGCTCTCATAATAGGCGTTCTTAAGCTGGGGATTGCCGTTGTGGCTGGACTTGGGACCAACTACGGTGATAACGTCGCCAAGCTTTACACCCTTGGTAGTGAGGACATCCTGCTTGGTTTCGCCGTCTTTCTCGGGAAGGAGGCCGTACACATACACGGTGCCGGTTTCGTCTGTGATGTCGAAGTTGCCGTACTTGTTGTACTTGGTGGGGTCGTCCTTGTCCATCACGATGCGGGTGACAATACCCTTCACGCGATAGGGAGTGTCGCCGTCTTCGGCAGCGTTGACTTCGGCGCAGGTCGCGTCAACTTCCTCAGGTTCGGGTCCAGGTTCGGGAGTCTCGCCGGCTTTGAGTTCGTACAGATAGGCTTCCTTCTCTGCGGTTTCGGAGGTGCCGTTGTAGTTGGTGATGTTACCGTAAATCATGACCTGGTCACCCACTTTGATGTTGGTCTTGGACTCGTCGTCGTACAGGGTGTTGTCAAGATACAGAGCGCGGTAAACCTCGAACTGGGGACCATCCTTGGTGCCGTCGTCGGAAATCCAGAAGGTGGCGTTACCATACTTGGTACCGTAGGCCTCGTCGACCTTGTTGATGATACCCTTGATGAAGAACTTCTTCTTGCTGATTTCCTTGTGGCTGAGGGCCTGGCCAGCTTCATAAGCCTGGGCGCAGGTCATCGGGTTGTCATAAGAGCTTCCGGGACCGGTTTCGCCTTCCTGGATTACGGTAAGGATCCTCTGGTCGGGGTTGGCGGTGCTGAAAATAACCTGTGCCTGACGCTCTTTGCCGGTGTTGGCGGCGATATCAAGGGTCACATAGTACTTACCGGCGGGGAAATAATATACAGGGGTAAATTCGTCCACGTGGATGTATCCGGCGATGGGGACGGGAGTGATGTGAATCCAGTCGGCCTCAGTTTCAGCGTGCCACTGAATGGATGCTTCAAGGACAATCTCCCTGGATGCGCCATCCGCGCCCACGGTTATGAGGGAAGGAGTAATCTTAATAGCCAGATCCGGATTGGAAACGGGCGCCTCCTGGGTGCAAGCTGCAGCAGTTGCGGCTATTGCAAAAATGGAGAGAATATTTTTGAGTTTCATAATCACGAAGGCCGATTAAAGGTTGAACATGTATTTGACACCCAGCTGCAGGTACCATGCGCTGCCGTTGTCGATGAAGTAATCCCAAGTCTTGGCGCCGGCTTTCAGCGGAGTGGAGAATACGGGCTGGCCGTTCTCGTTGAGGTGGTCATAGGTGAGGATCTTGCCAAGGTTAGCGGACTTGTCAAGGGTACGGTAGGCACCCCACTTGTTGTTGAGCAGGTTGCTGGCGTTCATGAGGTCGGCGTTGATCTGAAGGATGTTGGTGCTGCGGCCGATCTTGATCTTGAAGTCCTGGGTGAGCTTGAGGTCGAAGTGGTGGGTCATCGGAGAATGAACCGCATATGCTCCGGCATACTGACCCTTGTGGGAGCTCAGGTACTTGTCCTGCTCCATGAAGGCGAAGAAGTTGTCGGCGTTCTGCTCGTCCACGAAGAGGATGTCGTCGCGGTCCTTCGGGATGTAGATGAGGTCAGCGGCAATGCCGTCGCCGTTCACGTCGTTGGTGAAGGAGTAGCTGAGACCGGGGGAAACATAACCGTTGTAGAACAGGGAAATGCTGGTGGCGCCCCAGGAATAAGGGATGCGGTAGTTGATGTTGGCCATGACGCGGTGAGGCATCACGTACTGGGAACCGTGGAGGGTTGCGAAGTTCGGGCCTTCCACAGTGTAAAGACCGGTGTACACGGATTCGGCGTTGTTGCCGGGCATGCCGGTGAGTTCCTTCTGCACGTTGTAGGTGTAGGAAGCGTTGATGGTGAGGCCGCTGACGGGCTTCATGCTGAGGGCGAAGACGCCGATGAAGCCGTAACCCTTATTGGTATTGGTAAGGATGTAGCAGGGATAACCGGTGTAGTTCGCATCGGAAGGATAGATGTGACGGTTATCGGAGCCAGTCCACTGGGACCAGTCGGTGTTGGGCCTGATGTTCCAGTTCACGACCTGTGTACCGTTGACGGTCTTGTTGAAGGTGGCCTCTGCGGTGAGGGTGAAGGGGAAGTCAACAGGGAGCTTGTAGTCGATACCGAGGGAAGATTTCCATACCTGAGGCATCTTGAAGTTACGGTCCACACCGTTCACAGTGCTCTGGAGGGCACCGTCCTCAGGAGTGATCTCGATAGGGTTCTTCTGAGGGTCGATCTGGTTGAACTTGGCAAGGATTTCCTCTGTGGTGGTGGGGAAACGTCCGCCGTTTGCGGAAGCTGCGAACTGGTCAAGACCTGCATTGCGCTGGGCGATGGTACCATCCGAGTTGTACTGGGTGGTGAGCACGCTCAAGTGCTGGAACATGGCTGCGTTGGAAGGCATGTTGGTCATGTAAACCAGAGGGAGACGGCCTGCGAACAGACCGGTGCCGCCGCGGATGGTGAGGCTCTTGTTACCAAGGACATCCCAGTTGAAGCCTACGCGGGGAGATACCTGGACTGTGGTATAGGGCCATTTGCCTGTGTCAAGCATGCGGCCGCCGAAGTTCAGGGCCATGATGGCGCTGTTGGTCATCAGGTCGTTTTCGTCGTACAGGATGGAGTCCAGACGGAGGCCGGCGGTGAGCTTAAGGCGCTCGCTTACTGCCCATTCATCCTGTGCGTACAGGCCGATGTTATGATACTGGATACGGGCGCTGGGGTTCTCTTCGCCGCCGTAACCATAGGTAAGGGCAACGGTTTCAGGTGCTGCGCCGTTGATGAGGTCGTCCACGCTGCGGAAGCGGTAGTAACCGGTACCTTCACGCATGTAGGCGTTGTCGGCGAACATATACTCGTAGCTGACACCTGCGATGAGCTTGTGGGCGCCCAGGGTGATGGTAACGTCGTCCTTGGCATTTACGGCGTGGTTGTGAACACCGTTGTTCCAGGTGAAGAGTTCATAACCAGCAGCCATATAAGGCTCGAGGGTCTGCTTGAGGTTGCCTTCGGCCATGGAGCCGGTGTAACCATTCATGATGTCGATGAAGGGGAACTTGGAGGAATCCGAACCACGGACATCCTGAATATTGGAGTAAGTGACGAGGAACTGGTTGTTGACGTTGTCACCGAAGCGGCTGTTCAGGTCCAGGGATACGGAGTGAACGTTGTTCTCCATGGAGTACAGCGAGTTCACGAATGCCATGGAAAGCTCCGACAGACGGAAGGTGCCATTGAGGCGGTAACCCTTAAGGGGATCGCTGCCGCCGTCAACGGTGGAGTTGAAGTCGGCCGAGGAGCCGTTGGTGCCAACCCAGCTCTTGTTGGAGGTGTAGTTGTAACGGAGAGCCAGGTGATGGTTGTTGGTGATGTTCCAGTCGATACGGCCCAGGAGCTTGAGGTTGCTTACGTTCTTCTTATAATTGGACCAGCCGCCGGTATCGTAGCCGTATACGCTGCTAAGATGATCGGAGACACGCTGCATGTCGGCCACGGTAGTACGGGAAGTGCTGCTGTTCTTGTCACCATTGGCAAGGATGTCGGCGTCAGTGCCGTCGTAAGGGTGCCAGGAGGAAACGGTGGAAGGGTTGCCGTAGTATTCGGCGCTACCGAAGAAGAACAGTTTGTTCTTGACGATAGGGAAGCCGACGGTGCCGCCGAACACAGTGCGCATGTCGCGGGCGGAGCTGATGTCCTGATCGGCAATCTTCTTACCCGAGAGGGCGGGGTTCTGGTGATAGGCGTATGCAGTTACCTTGACGGTGTTGGTACCGGACTTGGTGATGGCGTTTACGCCGCCGCCGATGAAGTTGGTCTGCCTTACGTCAAAGGGGGAAACAACGATCTGGATTTCCTCGATTGCATCCATGGAAACGGGCATGCCGCCGCCGGGAAGGGTGGAGGAAAGGCCGAAGTTGTTGTTGAAGTTTGCGCCGTCGATGGTGAAGTTCACGCTGCGGCCGTCGCCACCGGCGATATCCATGCCATTACCACCGTAGGGGGACAGCTTGGTGAGGTCGGAGATGCTGCGGCTTGCGGTAGGAACTGCAAGGAGGTCCTGGTTGGAGATGTTGGTCGCTGCGCCGATACGCTCCTGCTGTGCGAACTTGGAGGTAGGGGCAGCAATGACGATCGTTCCTTCCAGCATCTCTGAAGCTTCGCTTAATGCGGAGTCGAGGCGGTAAGTTTCACCCAGCTGGAGGGTGACGTCTGTAAACCTGGCGTCCTGGTAGCCAAGGCAAACGAAGTCTACCTTGTAGGGACCGCCGGTACGCATACCCTGGATGGTGTAGCGGCCATCCACGTTGGTAACAGCGCCGTAAGAGGTGCCGGAAGGCTCATGAAGGGCCATTACGGCAGCGCCGATAACCGGTTCGCCATTCTGGTCCACCACACGTCCGCTAAGGGCCGATGTGGTCACCTGAGCATAGGCGACAACACCCGCAAACATGGTAATGAATGCGAGCAAAAGGCTTTTAAAAGCGTTTCTCATAAGGTTTTTGATAAGATAAATATTGATACGATAGGTTTTTACACCATTTACGCCGACGCGAAGATACTACCTTTTTCTGAATCTTGCAAACAAAAACCGCCTCCTTTTCAGGCGGCGGTGTTCAATTATTTAAAGAGAAAATTCCTTCTTTATCCGGGGAACGCTGTCCAGCAGTTCCCAGCCGAAAAACTGGACGATTTTTTCTTTCCCCTGCACCTTGACCATCTTCTTATATGGCTTGCGGCCCATGTGGCCGTAAGCAGCCGTGGGAGCGTAGATGGGGTTCTTGAGCTGGAATTTCCGGATGATGGCGGCTGGCCTCAGGTCGAATATTTCGGCCACTTTTGCAGCTATCTCGCTGTCGGTGAAGCCTTTGCCAGTGCCATAAGTATCCACGAAAACGCTAACGGGCTTTGCTACGCCGATCGCGTATGCCAGCTGGACCAGGCACTCGTCGGCCACACCTGCGGCAACAAGGTTCTTGGCAATGTATCGGGCCGCATAAGCAGCGCTCCGGTCAACCTTGGAAGGGTCCTTGCCGGAGAATGCGCCGCCGCCATGCGCGCCCTTGCCTCCGTAGGTGTCCACGATGATTTTTCGGCCCGTAAGACCTGTATCCCCATGAGGGCCGCCGATCACGAACTTTCCGGTGGGATTCACGTGCAGGACGAAGTCGTGGATAAGAGCGGCAGTCTGTGCAGGCAGGGCCTCCTTCAGACGCGGGATAAGGATATTCTCCACGTCCTCGCGAATTTTGGCCTGCATAGCTGCGTCAACTTTTGCCTGACCGAACTGGGCCACGGCTTTATCGTAGCTCATGCGGCCAAGGCTCTTAGGGACGAATTCGTCATGCTGAGTGCTCAGAACTATGGTATGCACTTTCACAGGCTGGTGGGTTTCGCCGTCGTACTCGATCGTAAACTGGCTCTTGGCGTCGGGCCTCAGGTAGGGCATCAGTTCTATCTCGTTGTGGCGGATATCGGCCAGGATTTCCAGCGCCTTATGGCTAAGGTACAGAGGCAGAGGCATATAATCCTCGGTATCGCGGCAGGCATAGCCGAACATCATGCCCTGGTCGCCGGCGCCCTGGTCCTCTTCCTTTGCACGCTCCACGCCGCGGTTGATGTCAGCGCTCTGCTCGTGGATGGCGCTGAGCACGCCGCATCCGCTTGCGTCGAACATATACTCGGCCTTAGTGTAGCCGATTTTGCGGATAGTATTGCGAACCGTGGTCTGGATGTCCACGTAGGCCTCGGCCTTCACCTCGCCCATAACCACCACCATACCCGTGCTGCAGAAGCTCTCGCAGGCCACTTTCGCCTCCGGGTCCTGCTTCAGGAATTCGTCCAGGATAGCGTCGCTGATCTGGTCCGCCACTTTATCGGGATGCCCTTCGCTCACCGATTCCGATGTAAACAAATAGTTCTTCATTTCTTCAATGTTTTTTGAGCCCCCAGGGTAAAAAAATTAGCCCCGGGCTTTGATGCGGAGGCTAAAAACACAAAACACTGATATGAAATGTAATTTTAGCATTTTTTAAACGTGGTTGCAAGCAATCCAAATCTATCCACATCGTTTTTGGGACCGCAAAGGTAGCACTATTTTTATTATTTCCAAAACAATGTGCCCTTTTTCGGCCCCACCTTTGCCGTCGCCGAACGTAACCACCTGAAACTCACCCATTTCCCACATTCATGTCTGCTCCATTTGCGCAGACATGGAACCAGCATATCGCTGATAATCAGTTTGTTATGTTCGACGGAATCAATAGCCGGAGCGGTCCATTTCGCGTCTGAGGTCTTTGGCTTTGATGGTTTCGCGTTTGTCGTACTCCTTTTTACCTTTGGCAAGGGCGATGACAAGTTTGGCGAAGCCGTTGTCGGCGATGAAGAGCCGGACGGCGACTATGGTAAGGCCTTTCTGCTTATCGGCCTGTTGCAAGTGCCTGAGCTCCTTGCGGTTAAGAAGAAGGCGCCGATCTCTCATAGGTTCGTGCTGACCCCAGCTGCCCCAGTGATATTGGGCGATGTTCATGCCTCGGACGAAAAGTTCGTGCCCGACGAAGAAGCAATATGCATCCTGCAGCGAGCACTTCCCCGCGCGGATCGACTTGATTTCCGTCCCGACCAGCTGGATGCCGGCGGTATAGGTCTCCAGGAACTCGTAGTCGAACGAGGCCCGGCGGTTTTTTATCTGTATGGTGCTCTTTGCTTTCGGCATGGGGATGCAAAGGTAGCATTTTTTCGGCAAAAAGCGCTAAATTTGCGTCATGTTCCAAAAGACGCAGCTTTTACCAGACCGCCCCGGAATTCCTCCGATGGCCAAACTTCCCGAAGCCGAAACGATTGATATCCAGACACTTGCCGACGCATATCGCTCCGGCGATGTGGACCTTATATGCGTCCTCGGCCCGACAGCTTCCGGCAAAACCCGCTACGCAGTACAGCTTGCCCATCAGCTGGGAGATGCCGAAATCATTTCGGCCGACAGCCGGCAGGTTTACCGGGGCATGGACATCGGCACGGGGAAAGACCTTGACGAATACGGCGACGTGCCTTACCACCTTATAGACATTGTGCCTGCGGGTGCGAAATTCAATATTTACCAGTATCAGTCGGCCTTTGCCGAGGCCTGGGCCAATATCCGATCCCGTGGTGCCATCCCCATCCTCTGCGGCGGGTCCGGACTTTATATCGAATCCGTTACGAGGGCCTATAAGTTTCAGAAAGAAAATGGGTTAGACGAAAACATGCTGCCTCGGAAGGTCTTTTATATCGGCACGCTGGTTTCACGCGAAGAAAGGGTTGCCCGAATAGACAGGCGCCTGGAAGAACGATTGAAGGAAGGTCTTGTGGACGAAATCCGCGGGCTCCTGCAAACAGTTCCGGCCGATGATCTTATCTACTACGGCCTTGAGTATAAGTTCGTTACGCAGTATGTCCTTGGCCATCTTTCCTACGACGACATGGTAATCGCCCTGGGCAACGCCATCCACCAGTTTGCCAAACGCCAGATGACCTGGTTCCGCGGGATGGAACGCGACGGCGTACGCATCCACTGGGTTCGGCCATAGAATTGTAATCTATTGATTATAAGCAATATCCCACTTTCATGTCTGCTCCATTTGCGCAGACATGAATCCATGAAGTGACTGAAGGTCAATGACTTGCGTCATGAAGCCAGTTACCGCCGCGTCGTGGCCGTCGTCGTTGAACGTAAATTACTGGCTATAAGCCAATTGCCGTGTTTATGTCTGCGCAAATGGAGCAGACATGATTCCCCAATTAATCGAAGATTATAGTCCATGGACTGGCATCAGTCCATGGACTGTGCCGTACTGGCGGCCATGTAGACCATGCGGGAGTAGTCTTCCGGGGAGAGGGAGGTGAAGAGAAAGTTCACGGGGTCGCAGACGGTACCGTTATGCAAGACTTCGAAGTGGAGGTGCGGGGCGGGGATCATCGGCGTTATGCCGACGGTGCCGATCTGCTGGTCGCGCTTGATGCTCCGGCCTTTTACAGCCAGCACTTCGCCAAGAAGGCAGTACCTTGTCTTATAGCCGTTTCCATGGTCGATAACCACTATGTTCCCAAGGCCCCGGCGGGACTTAACCACCTCTGACACAATGCCATCGGCTGCAGCATAGACAGGAGCGCCCTGGGAGGCGATAAAGTCGATGCCGTCGTGCTGCATGGGAAGGTGGTAGCTGGGGTTGTACTTCATGCCCACTGATGCCCCGGTCTGGATATATGACATATCGTGAAGTGGCAGCGAGAGCGGCGGAATGCTGTCTTTTCTTTCGCCCAGGACCATGCGGAAAATCTCTTCGAAATTGTCGTCCACATTATCGGCCATCAGCATCAGGCTTTCTGAGGCCGAAGCTGCGGCGCTTAGGTAGAAACTCTCTGACAGTGAGTCGCTCGATGCGATAACATCGACGGCGGTGAGAGCATCCAGCGAAGGGGCCTCAGTCTCGAAAAGCTCCGAATAAATGGCATTGTCCTTGGCCAGGAGGGCATCCACGCCTCCGGCGATAACACGCTCTTTCTCAAGCATTTGCTCGTACCGGGCGCGATAAAGTCCGTTCTCCTTCTGCAGAAGTTGCTCCTCCTTGGTGGAAAACACCAGGGCAAACACTATGTACATGATTATCGACAGCGAAACCGTTGCCACCAGGTAACGGAGAATGCTGCTTACAACGAGCCTGAACGCCGATTTTTTCTTCTTTTCCATCACTTCTGGGGTTTACGCACCATTTCGAAATAATCCTCTGGCGAAATGCTCAGGTCCATATAATGTGCCGGGTTCACATAGTCCTTGCGGTAATGGACTTCGTAGTGCAGGTGAGGTCCAGTGATGCGCCCGCTGCGACCGCTGAGGCCGATGCAGTCTCCCCTTTTCACCTCCTGACCTTCCTCCACATAAATAACTGACATGTGGGCATATCGGGTCATGTAGCCGAATCCATGGTCTATCTCCACGTGGTTTCCGTAGCCTTTCCTCTCGTGCTTTACCGTGGATACGACTCCGTCCCCCGTGGCGTAGATAGGGTTTCCGGGAGGGCAGGCGAAGTCCATGCCGGTGTGGCGTTTGCTGAAGCCGAAAAGAGGATCCGACCTGTAGCCGAACGGGCTGGACATACGATAGGTGGAAGGATCCGTGTTCATGGGCGGGATGGACGGAATGTGGGCGGCCATGTCGCCGGCGGTGCGCTGAAGCAGAGCCACGTCGTCGAAAGACTTGGACTGCACGCAAGCCCTCTTTTCAAGGACGTCCAACCGGCGCGTAATGTCGTACAGGGCTGTCCCTTCAAGGGCCGAATAACGCTTTTCCCCGCCGAAACCGGCATTACGCAATTCGGCGGGAATTTCGTCCATGCCGTAAACGCTCCGGTATATGCGGTTATCCCTCACTTCCAGAAGGTTAAGCAGTTCTTCGTGCCGGTCCAGCTGCTGGGAAAGGCGGTCCATTCGGGTGCTCCAGTCGGCGTTTCGACGCTTCAGGATGGCTGTCTTGGGAAGGTCCAGTCCCAGTACAGACACGTAGAACCACATATACAGCAGGAACAGCACGATGCTGGAAACTACCACAAGAAGCAGTTTCCACCATGCAAAGCCTTTCCCCAGGATTCTGGCCACCAGTTCCCCGGGGCCTTCCAGATATTTGTCCTTACCGCCCGGCATATACTGCAAAGATAAGTATTTTATTGAAACAGGTGCCAATATTGCACATTCCATGCCTTCAGTAAGGAAAATCCGAGAATTTTGACTATTTTTGCAGGCTTTATGAGATACGCTCGGGCCCAAAGGGCCCTCGGTATGACAAGACAAAACGCCCAAAGGGCCCTCGGTATGACAAGACAAAACGCCCAAAGGGCCCTCGGTATGACAAGACAAAAGGCCAAAGGGCCCTCGGTATGACAGAAAACAAAACAAATATATGACATCAAAGGAAATCCGCCAGAAGTATCTGGACTTCTTCGCCTCAAAGGGCCACACCGTGGTTCCTTCGGCACCAATGGTAATAAAGAACGACCCTACGCTCATGTTCACGAATGCGGGCATGAACCAGTTCAAAGATATATTCCTGGGCAACAGCGTCCCCAAGTTCCCCCGCGCAGCAGACAGCCAGAAGTGCCTCCGCGTGAGCGGCAAGCACAACGACCTTGAAGCCGTGGGCCACGACGGCCGCCACCATACCATGTTCGAAATGCTTGGAAACTGGAGTTTCGGCGACTATTTCAAGACCGAGGCCATCGACTGGGCATGGGAACTGCTCACAAAGGTGTACAAAATCGACCCTGAAATCCTTTACGCCACCGTTTTCGAAGGCTCCGAGGAAGACGGCACCACCCTTGACACCGAGGCTCAGGCCGCTTGGCGCAAACACCTGCCGGAAGACCACATCCTCCTTGGGAACAAGCACGACAACTTCTGGGAAATGGGCGACACAGGCCCCTGCGGCCCCTGCAGCGAGATTCACATCGACCTGAGGCCCGACGCCAAAACCGCCAAAATCCCCGGCCGCGAGCTTGTGAACACCGACAACGACGAAGTGATCGAAATCTGGAACCTTGTGTTCATGCAGTTCGAACGCAAGGCCGACGGGCACCTGGAGTCCCTCCCCGCCAAGAACATCGACACCGGCATGGGATTCGAGCGCCTGTGCATGATTCTCCAGCACAAGAAATCCAACTACGAGACCGACGTCTTCTCCGGGCTCATCAGCAAGGTGGAAGAATTCTCCGGCCACAAGTACGCAGAAGGAGGCAACGTGGAAGTGGCCATGCGAGTAATCGCCGACCATATCCGCGCAATCGCCTTCTCCATCGCCGACGGCCAGCTTCCTTCCAACGTCAAGGCCGGCTACGTAATCCGCCGCATCCTTCGCCGTGCAGTGCGCTACGGCTACACCTTCCTGGGCTTCACTGAGCCTTTCCTGTGCCGCCTGATCCCCCAGCTTATAGCCGACATGGGCGAGGCCTATCCGGAACTTCCGGCCCAGCAGAAGCTCATTTCCAACGTGATCCGCGAAGAGGAAAACGCCTTCCTGCGCACCCTGGACCGCGGTATCCGCATGCTGGAAGACAATATGGCCAAGAACGCCGCCACCAAGGTCGTGGCCGGCACCGACGCCTTCGTCCTTTACGACACCTACGGCTTCCCCATCGACCTGACGGAACTGATCGCAGCCGAAAAAGGCTACACCGTGGACCTGAAGAGCTTCAACGCGGAACTGGAGAAGCAGAAGGAGCGCGCACGCAACGCCACCGCCAACGAGTTCGGCGACTGGATGGTCTTCCAGGAGGCCGACGTTGAATTCGTGGGCTACGACGTCCTTCGCATCAAGGGAGTTCACCTGCTCAAGCAGCGCACCGTAAAGCAGAAGAACAAGGAATACTTCCAGCTCGTCTTCGACCGTACCCCCTTCTATGCCGAAATGGGCGGCCAGGTTGGCGACACCGGCTTCATCGAGGGCGAAAACGGCGAACGCATACAGATCCTGAACACCGTCAAGGAAAACAACCTCACCATCCACCTGGCCGAACGCCTGCCTTCAGTGAGCAACCAGACCTTCTACCTGGTGGTGGACAACGCCCGCCGCAGGCACATACAGAACAACCACACCTGCACCCACCTGCTGCACCAGGCTCTTCGCGTAGTGCTGGGCACCCACGTGGAGCAGAAAGGCTCGTTCGTCGGCCCGGACTACTTCCGCTTCGACTTCTCGCATTTCCAGAAAATGACCGACGAAGAGCTCCGCGCCGTGGAAACCCGCGTGAACCAGCTCATCCGCTCCGCCTTCCCTCTGGTAGAAAAGCGCGACGCCACCATGGAAGAAGCCCGCGCAATGGGCGCCATGGCCCTGTTCGGTGAAAAATACGGCGACGTGGTGCGCGTGGTGCGCTTCGGAGACTCAGTTGAGCTCTGCGGCGGTACCCATACCCCCAACACCGGCACCATCGGCCTGTTCAAGATCGTGTCCGAAAGCGCAGTCGCAGCCGGCGTGCGCCGCATCGAGGCAGTTACTGGCGCCGTAGCACTGGACAGCGTGCACGAAATGGAAGACACCATCAAGGGGCTCAAAAAACTGATGAACAACGTCCCGGACCTCCAGGCCGCTATCGAAAAGCTGGTCATGGAGAATGCCGAAGCCCGAAAGCAGCTTGAGGCAGTGGCCAGCGAAAAGGCCGCAGCCCTGGCCAAGGAGCTTGAGGCAAAAGCCGAAGAGATTAACGGAATCCGCGTAGTACGCTTCGACAATTCCGTCGATCCCGGCTTCGCCCGCAACGTGGCCCTGCTTTTGCAGAAGAAGGTCCAGAACTTTGTGCTGGCCGGTGCTTTCTCATACGATAACAAGCCCAACCTTATACTCCTGTATTCCAACGACATCGTCGCAAAGGGCAAGAACGCAGGAAAGGACATCCGCGAAGCCGCAAAGCTCATCCAGGGCGGCGGCGGCGGACAGCCCGGCCTCGCAACCGCCGGAGGACGCAACCTGGAAGGCCTTGGCGCCGCACTTGACAAACTTGTAGAACTCGCAACTGCGTGAAGAAACTAGACCAGTTCCTGCTTAAATCCTTTGTAGGACCGTTTTTCGCGATCCTGGGGATTGTTACGTTCATACTGGTCATGCAGTTTCTTTGGCTGTATATCGACGAACTCGTAGGCAAAGGCCTGGAATTCAAGGTTATACTTGAGTTCCTGATGTGGGGAAGCTGCCAGGTGCTGCCGCTTGCGATACCGCTTGCCACGCTGCTGTCGTCCATGATGACACTTGGCGACATGGGCGAAAAGTTCGAGCTCACAGCCATCAAAGCTTCCGGCATTTCCCTTATGAGGGTGCTTGCGCCGATGATTGTCGTCAGCATCCTGATCAGCATCGGCGCATTTTACATCGGTGACCGTCTGGTTCCATATTCCATCAACCAGATCTACACGATGCGCGACGATATAGGCCGCACCAAAAGCGAGATTAAAATCCCCACCGGCACCTTCTACGACGGCATCGAAGGCTATATCCTTCGCGTGGACGACAGGGACAAGGCCACCGGCATGATGCACCACATCCAGGTGTACGACCACACAACCGGCAAAGGCAACACCCGCCTTACCGTGGCCGACAGCGGCATCATCAAGATGTCCAAGGCCAAGGATTACCTGACCTTCCAGCTGTTCGATGGCGTGAATTACCAGGAGGAAAACCGCCGGAAGTACCGCGACACTTCCCTCGCCCTGCAGCGCATACAGTTCCGCAGCCAGGAAATGGTGATTCCGCTGGAGAACTACGCATTCCAGCACTCGGACAGCGCCCGTTACGGGGAGCAGGTCCGCTCCATGAACCTGAAGTCCCTTCGTCACGGACACGATTCCCTCACCAACCTTGTTGACCAGGGCACCCTGAGGCACGTAGAGGAGTTCAAGCGCCAGACTTACATCGGCCACAGGGAGCAGCTGGATTCATCTTGGAGAAGCATGGGAAGCGTGGTAATGCCGCCGCCCACTGAGGCCGGATGGCGCAACCTGCCCGACAAGAAACGAGGACTTGACAACGCCGCAAACGCCGCCAAACAGTACGAGGGCATCGTAAGGGGCATGAGCATCGACTCCTACGACTACACGCACATGATTTACAGGACCGATGTGGAAATCTGGAAAAAGTATGCTCAGGCGCTGGCCTGCTTCCTGCTGTTTTTCATCGGCGCGCCTGTGGGAGCACTCATCAAAAAAGGCGGTCTGGGCACTCCGGCCATCATTTCGCTGCTGTTCTTCGTCCTTTACTGGGTAATCGACATCACCGGCGAGCGCCTTGCCTCGAACGGTGCAACCACCGCCTTCATCGGCAAGTTCATATCGGCCTTCATACTTGCGCCGATAGGCGTTTTCCTTACAGTCAAGGCCTCGCAGGACGCCAGCCTGTTCAACCTGGACCTTTTCAAAAGCGGTTTCCGCAGGGTCAAAAGCAAATTCTTCCGTATGTTCAGAAAAACCCGCATCGTATACATGGGTACGCCGGAGTTCTCGGTGGGCCCGCTTGATAAGCTCATCGCAAGCGGATACAAGGTGGTGGGCGCGGTCACCGTACCCGACAAGCCGTCGGGCCGAGGCCTGAAGATGAATGAAAGCGCGGTGAAAAAATATGCCGTGGAGCATGAGCTGCCGCTGCTTCAGCCGGAGAAGCTCAAGGACGAAGAGTTCCTCAAAGCTCTTGCTGCCTGGAATGCCGACCTGTTCGTGGTGGTTGGCTTCAGGATGTTGCCGGAGGTGGTATGGTCCATGCCGAAACTTGGCACCTTCAACCTGCACGCCGCCCTGCTGCCGCAATACCGCGGCGCCGCTCCCATCAACTGGGCGGTGATTAACGGCGAAAACATTACCGGCGTCACGACCTTCATGATTGACAAGAAGATAGACACTGGCGGCATCATTCTCCGTTCGGAGTGCCGCGTGGAACCTGCTGATACCGCCGGAACGCTGCATGACAAGCTTATGGAGCTTGGCTCGCAGTTGGTGATTGAGACCGTGGAAGGTATCGTGCAGCATAACGTGGAGCTCCGCGTCCAGCGCAGCTTCATCCAGGGTTCGGAGCTCCTGAAACCCGCTCCGAAGCTTACCCGCGAACTTCAGCATATCGACTGGGACGACACTTCCAGGCACGTATATAATCTGATCCGCGGCCTTTCCCCCTTCCCCTGCGCGTTTACGGAGCTGGTGCCGCTTTCTGTCATACCGAGCGAAGCGAGCGTATCTCCCGGAGATTCTCTCGGCCTTCAGCCTCGGAATGACAGTTTGCAGCTGAAGGTTTTCTTCGGCGAGATCCGTCAGGACCTGCCTCACGCCGAACCCGGAACCGTTCTGAGCGATGGCAAGACCTACTTCGCCATTGCAACGCAGGACGGAGCCATCGCCATAACCGACCTTCAGCTTGCCGGCAAGAAACGCATGGACGTCCGCTCCTTCCTCCTTGGATTCCGCAATCCGGAGCAGTACCGCGCCACCAAGGGCACTTCCAAGGCCGAAATAGCCAAAGCCGCCCCCAAGGAAGATGAATAGCATAGTCATCCTTGCCGCGGGCCTCTTCCCCACCGAGCCCTATCCTCTTTACCTTCTGGATTCGGCCGAAGGAGTCGTATGCTGCGACGGAGCGCTGGAGCGCTGGCTTGAGCACACGCCATCCGCCCGCCCCATCGCCGTAGTGGGAGACATGGATTCCCTGCCCCAGGACCTCCAGGAACGATTTTCTTCCTGCCTGGTCCACGTGGCCGAACAGGACTACAACGACCTCACAAAAGCCATGCGATGGGTACTTAGCGTCCATCCGGAAGTATCTGAAATCGTGATTCTTGGCGCCACAGGACTGCGTGAAGACCATACCGTCGGGAACCTTGGCCTGCTGATGGACTACCACCGTCTGCTGGATCTGGGAGACAGGCGTGTGAGCATGGTGTCGGACTTCGGCACGGCATTCGCCGTCACCGACTCCTGCGACATGCACCTCGGCGAAGGCCGGCGCATTTCCCTCTTCAGCGCCGACAACACCCTCCGCATCACCTCCGAAGGCCTGCAGTGGCCCCTTGACGACGTGGTTTTCGACGCCTGGTGGAAAGCCACCCTCAACCGCACCACCTCCCCGATCGTCTCCCTCCACTTCAACCATCCCTCCGCGGTGCTTGTTATGGTGGACTAGGACGGGAGCATCTTTCTTTGTGCCAAGTCTGTTGCCTTTCTGTGCCAGGTCTGTCATCACTGACGACTTCGGACACGAAAAGGCCTAAAAACGTGCCCTTCGCCGTAAGCTCCGACGACTTCGGACAAGAAAACGGGCAAAAACGTGCCCTTCGCCGTAAGATGTGACGACGAAGGGCAAGAAAAGGCCGCAAAACGTGACCGAGACCGTCAGAGGGCCTCGCCGCTACTTATTCAAAGCGTCGGCGCTGGCGATGTATTTGGCCAGGTCTTCGTCCGGAACGTGGAAGTTCTGCATTTCGCCGGAGAAGTATTTGTCGTAGGAGGCCATGTCCACGAAGCCATGGCCGGAGAGGTTGAAGAGTATGGTCTTGGGCTCGCCGGTCTCCTTGCATTTGAGGGCTTCGTTAATGGTAGCGGCAATAGCGTGGCAGCTTTCCGGAGCGGGGATGATGCCTTCGGTCTGGGCAAAGAGAACGCCGGCCTTGAAGGAGTCAAGCTGCTCGATGTCGACAGCTTCCATGTACCCGTCCTTCATGAGCTGGGACAGGATGACGCCGGCACCGTGATAGCGCAGGCCGCCGGCATGGATGGAAGCCGGTTTGAAGCTGTGGCCCAGGGTGAACATGGGCAGCAGGGGTGTCATGCCGGCTTCGTCGCCGAAGTCGTATTCGAATTTGCCTCGGGTGAGCTTGGGGCAGGAATATGGTTCGGCAGCAATGAAACGGGTTTTCTTCTCGCCGGCAATGACATGGCGCATAAACGGCAGGGCGATGCCGCAGAAGTTGGATCCGCCGCCGAAGCAGGCAATCACCACATCGGGGTATTCGCCGGTCAGTGCCATTTGCTTTTCTGCCTCAAGGCCGATGACGGTCTGGTGCAGGCACACGTGATTGAGCACCGAGCCCAGGGCATATTTGCAGTTGGGGGTGGTCATGGCCAGCTCGATGGCCTCGGAGATGGCACAGCCAAGAGAGCCACGGTCGTTGGGATTGACAGTAAGTATATCCTTGCCGGCGCGGGTGGACATCGACGGCGAAGGAGTCACGGCGGCGCCGAAAGCCTGCATAATGGAACGGCGGAAAGGTTTCTGCTCGTAACTGACTTTAACCATGTACACGGCGCAGTCTATGCCGAATTTCTTGGTGGCATAGCTGAGTGCTCCGCCCCACTGGCCGGCCCCGGTTTCAGTCGTAAGATTGGTTACTCCCTGCTGCTTTGCGTAGTATGCCTGGGCAATGGCAGAATTGAGCTTATGGCTGCCTGCGGGGGATACGCTCTCGTTCTTGAAATATATATGTGCAGGCGTGCCCAGCGCGGCCTCCAATTCGTAAGCGCGGACAAGAGGTGTGCAGCGGTAGGCGGCGTACTGCTCGCGCACGGGTTCCGGGATAGGAATCCATTCATCTGTCTGGTTAAGTTCCTGTTTGGCGCATTCTTCACAGAAGATGGGATAAAGGTCTTCTGGCTTCAGGGGTTCCCTTGTCTTGGGGTTCAGGAAAGGCAGGGGTTTGTTGGGCATTACAGCCTGGATGTTGAAATAGTGCGTAGGAATCTCCGATTCCGGAAGCATGTACTTTTTCTGTCTCATAATATCAGTGTTTAATTGTAAATTGTCATACCAAGGTTCCTCTTTGTCATACCGAGGCCCGCAGGGCCGAGTGTATCTCATAAAAAAAGCCTGCTGTAAGTCAGCAGGCCTTTTTATACTAATAACTACGGCGAAGCGACTTACAGTTTTGAACTGCAAGCGCGCCACCAGTTATTGTTGTTCGTTCTCATTCTTCTGCAAAGATGTGCAATAGAAATCAGATTTCCAAACTATTTTTTAAAATTTTGCAAGAAGCTCGCCTGTCCATTGGGCCGATTTGGTCACGTAGTTTCCTTCGATGTAGGAATTGACGGCGGTAGCAACGAACAGCAGCACTATGAGGGCAGCCACGATGATGCCAATCACTTTCAGGCGTTTCAGCCACTTCTTGTTATTCCAGCCGATGGTCTGGAACATGCTCCAGAAGCCGTGTTCCAGGTGCAGGAACAGTGCGATGAACCATACGATGTAGCATGCTACAATCCAGAGATTGCGGAAGGTGGCGATGAGCAGGTAGTAGGGATTCTCGGCCTCTGCGCCCATGAACTCCTGCAGCTGCATCTTGGCCCAGAAGTGGGTGAGGTGGAAGCCCAGGAGGCCCAGGATGATGATACCCAGAATGGCCATGTTCTTGGCGCTCCAGCTGTCATTCTTGGCCTTGGAAGGTACCTCGTATCGCTTGAGGCCGCCACGCTTCTTGATGTTTTCGTAGCTGAGCCAGATACCGTACACAATATGAATCACGAAGCCCAGGGCCAGGATGGGAACCATGATCTTGATGACGGGCGAGGACATGAAGTCGCAGCCCAGCTGGAACCAGCCGTCACCGTGGGTGTAGGGCATGCCGTCGGCCAGAACTTTGCCGAACTTGCCGTTCATGGAGTCGATTACTGAGAAGAAATTGATGGTTCCGTGGAGGAGCAGGAAGATAATCAGGAAGGCACCGGTGATGCTCTGAATGAACTTCTTGCCGATTGATGAGGTTAAAAAGTTAGCCATTATATCAGTTTAGTTGTTTGTCTTAGTGTGCAAATATAGGAATCTTTCTTGGAAGTTTGGCAATATTTCGATACTTTTGTTAAAAACTGAGATATATGTACAAACGCGTTTTACTGAAACTTTCGGGCGAAAGCCTGGGCGGCCCTGCCGGCAAGGGCCTGGATACCGCATGGCTGGAAAAATATGCCAAGGAAATAGCGTCGGCCGCTAAGGCAGGCCTGCAGATAGCCATTGTGAACGGCGGCGGCAATATCTTCCGCGGCCTTCAGGGCGTCGGCAAAGGTTTCGACAGGGTGGACGGAGACAAGATGGGTATGCTGGCCACCGTCATCAATTCCCTTGCACTTAAGATGTTCATTAAGGCCGAAGGCGTTGAGGCGGAAGTGTTTACCTCCACGCCGATGGAGCCCCACGCCAAATACTACATGCGGGACGATGCAGTGAAAGTGCTTGAGCGCGGCGGCGTAGCCCTCATCGCCGGAGGCACCGGCAACCCCTTCTTCACCACCGACTCCGGCGCAGCTCTCCGTGCCCTTGAAATCGGCGCCGATGCCCTCCTGAAGGGCACCCGCGTAGACGGAGTTTACACTGCCGATCCCGAGAAAGATCCATCGGCCGTAAAGTACGACGAGCTATCCTTTGACGAAGCCATCTCCAAGCACCTCAAAGTGATGGACCAGACCGCATATGCTCTCTGCTCGGACGGCGGTATGCCCATCATCGTCTTCGACATGAACGCCACCGGCAACCTCACCAAACTCCTCTCCGGAGAAAAAGTCGGAACACTTGTTCATCCGTAAGTTATGAAAAAATTGATTGCCAGCGCATTGGCGCTTCTCTGCGCACTTTTTGCGGGAGCCCAGAGCAAAATAGTCACGGACTCGGTTGCCGGGAAAGCCCTTGGCTGTCCCCAGAAATATAATGTATACCTTCCGGCCGGCTACGATTCGTCCAAAACATATCCTGTCGTTTACCTTCTTCACGGCCTTTACGGTCAGTATTCCGACTGGGAAAAAGCCGGCAGGATGCAGGCAGTGGCCGACCAGCTCATCCTCTCCGGTGAAGCCTGCCCCATGGTTATAATAATGCCCAACGCAGGTGACCCTGACGTCCACAAATACCAGAACGGCTACTTCAACGTCAAAGACTGGCCGTACGAGGATTTCTTCTTCAACGAATTCCTTCCGGAAGTGGAAAAGAAATACAACTGTGGCGGCAGCAAAGGCCTTCGCGCCATCATGGGCCTGTCCATGGGCGGAGGCGGTTCCATAGCCTATGCACAGATGCATCCGGACATGTTTTCATCGGCCTATGGCATGAGCGCCTGGCTTGACAACAAGCACAGAGCCGTACGCGGAGAGCGGGTGGAAGGCAGCAAACTTTCCCTCACGGACATGTCCGTACGCGAGCATTCGACAATTGATTTTGTGGACAATGCATCGGCGGGCACAATTGCCAAGCTCAAGACCGTGGAATGGTTCCTTGACTGCGGGGACGACGATTTCCTACTGGAGCTGTCCGTAGACCTTCATCTTAAAATGAAGAAGGCCGGACTTCACAGCGAACTCCGCGTCCGCGACGGTGCCCATACCTGGGAGTACTGGCACACCGCCCTCTTCACCTCACTTCCCTTCGCCAGCCGGAATTTTAGCCGCTAACGCACTTGCTCACGCATCGCAAGTCCGCCCTACGTTACCCCCTCGGGGGAGGGCTTTGTCGCTTCGCGACGGGCCTCATGACGGCGAAGGTCACGTTTTGGCCCCTTTTCTTGTCCTTCGTCGTCACATCTTACGGCGAAGGTCACGTTTTGTGGTCTTTTCGTGACCGAAGTCGTCAGGGTGTGCAGGAACAGGACTACACCGGTCGGGTCTTTTCGCGGAGCCAGGCGGAGACGGCGGCGGGGAGACGCGGGGAGAGGGTGTCGTAGACGCGCTGGTTGTAGTCGTTGAGCCAGTGGCGCTCTTCATCCGTGAGAAGATCCATCTCAAGGCAGGAGGTGTCGAAATGGCACAGGGTAAGAGGCTCGAAGCACAGCCAGGAGCCGAACTCGTTATCCCCGAGGGAACGGCAGAGGAGGATGTTTTCGTGCCTGATTCCGTGCATGCCTTCGCGGTAGATGCCGGGCTCGTTGGAAACGATGAAGCCGGGCTGGAATGGTACGGGATTGAGGTTCTGGCGAAGGTCGTGCGGGCCCTCGTGATCGTTCAGGAAAAACCCGACGCCGTGGCCGGTTCCGTGGCCGTAGTTGCGCTTGTACTTCCACAGAGGCTCGCGGGCCAGTATGTCCAAATGGGGGCCGCAGGTACCGACGGGGAAAACGGCCATGGAGAGGTCTATGTGGCCTTTCAGCACAAGAGTATAGTCTTCCCTCTCCAGCGGTGTGCAGGGGCCGAGGGGCACGGTACGGGTGATGTCAGTGGTACCGAAAAGGTACTGTCCGCCAGAGTCGCAAAGATATAGCCCGCGCCTTTCCAGGACTGGAGAACCTTCATGGGGCGTGGAATAGTGCGGCAGCGCTGCCGAAGGGCCATAGGCCGAAATGCATTCGAAACTGTCCCCCTTGTATCCCGGAATACGGGCGCGCAGACTCTGCAGGTACTGTGACGCTTCCCATTCGTTCACGCTGCCGGCATTCTGCTCCAACCAGTAAAGGAATTCCTCCATGGCAAGGCCGTCTTCGAGATGGGCCTCACGCATGCCGTCAATCTCCACCTTGTTTTTCACGGCTTTCCAAAGCGCTACCGGAGAAACCGCCTCAAGCACTTCGGGGCCTTCTATGGCGCCCATCATGGACACATTGAGGCAGGACGGATCCACGTAGATGCGGTCCACACCGTTCTCCATAAGAGACGACAGGGCAAACTCCGCTTCGTCGTAATCCCTGACCGACACGCCATCCGCGGACAGTTCGTCGAAACTGGCGGCCGTTTCGGAATCCAGGTCCGCGAAAGGATCCTTCCGAACGAACCACTGAACTTCGTCCAAAGTCACGAGAAGGTAGGAAATGACCACTGGATTGTATTCCACATCCCATCCGCGCACGTTCAGCAGCCATGCAATCTGGTCCAGCGAAGTGAGAAGAATGGCATCGGCCCCATTAAGGACCAGCCACTTGCGAAGGCGTCCGAGCTTGGATTCGCGGCTTTCTCCGACAAGGTCCTCTCCTAGCGTAATAATTGGCGAAACCGGATAGGACGGCCGGTCCGTCCAAAGGGCCGAAAGAAGGTCTGGCACAGGTGTAATCACTGCAGAAGGGACCGCCGCCTTAAGCTCGCGTATGGCCGATACGCTCTGGCACAGGCCATCAACAGCGATGACCGGCTCGTCCATGCCGAGTGAGGCTATCCACTCTGGTATGGGGACCTGCTGGGGAACCCTCATCTTATGAAGTTGTATGGTGCTGCCTTCTAGCTGCCGGATAGCCTGGATGAAATAGCGGGTATCGGTCCAGAGTCCGGCATGGTCGGCCGTTACCACTATGTCCCCTGCTTCGCCAGTGAAGCCTGAAAGCCACTGCACCTGCTTCCATCGTCCTGCAGGATACTCGCTCGCATGGGGGTCGCTGCCTGTGAGGATTACGATATCCCAGCCGTTTTCCCGCATAAGCGAGCGCAGAGCCTGAACTCTTTCATAAAAGATGGATTCCATAGCATGATTTTTGACAAATATAATTATATTTGTACGAATAACTGTTAATTACAATTTAAAACATAAAATTATGACAGAAGATCCCCTCGAGAGAATTGAGCGCGAAGAGCGTGAGAGAAAAGCCAACCGCGGAAGCAGAACCCTGCTAATCTCCCTTGCGTGCGTAGCCGCCGCACTCGCACTTGTCCTTGGCTACCTTCTTTACCAGAGGAGCACCCTTGTCAAAGCCCTTGAAGGCGAAAAAGCCGAACTGGCCAAAGAAATGACCGATCTCCAGAACGACTTCAACGCCCTGAGCACGGACTACGAGAGCATCAGCCATCAGCTGGACACCTCCCGCGAACAGGTTGCAATGCTCATCGAAAAACTCTCCAAGACGGAAGCCACCAACCGCGCCAAAATCCGCCAGTACGAAAAAGAACTCGGCACCCTGCGCACCATCATGAAGGGATACATAGTCCAGATCGACTCCCTGAACACCCTCAACAAGAAACTCACGGCCGATGCAGCCGCAGCCCGCAGGGAAGCAGCCGAAAGCCGCCGCGAGAACGAGGAGCTCACCCAGCAGGTGGAGGCCCTGTCGTCCCAGGTCAGCGCCGGCAAGGTGCTCAAGGCACGCGCCATCGCCCTCAACGCCCATTACAGCAACGACAAAATCGGAGACCGCCACAGCCGCGTGCGCTACATGACCGCAACCCTTTCCCTGGTGGAGAATTCCCTGGCAGACAGAGGCCCGGTAAGGGTATACGTCAGGGTTAAGGATCCGGAAGGAGTGCTGCTCATCAACGAAGACTCCACCGAGTTCACAATAGGCGGCGAAGTCCTCCAGGCATCGGCCTCCCGCGAAGTGGACTACGAAGGCAGCGAAGTGGACATGTCCATCTACATCAACGACATAGAAGAGTTCTTCAAAGGCGTTTACACACTGGAAGTATATACCTCGCAGGCCCTCCTCGGCCGTGCCGAATGCATGCTCCGATAAACCATGATCTACATTCACGTCCCTTTCTGCAGAAGTTTCTGCACCTACTGCGATTTCTACTCCGAAATCCCGGAAGCAGATAATGCCTTCACCCTCTACACGGATGCCGTGTGCAGGGAAATCAAAGAAAGAAAAGCCGACTGGGACGACGAACTCAAAACCCTTTACTTTGGCGGCGGCACACCTTCCGTGCTGCCGCTTTCGCAGCTTACCCGCATACTGCTCGCACTTGAAGAAGCCGGCCACGGCGGTCCGTACAGGGAGTTCACCATGGAAGTAAACCCGGAGGACATAGTCGAAAAAGGCCTTCCCTACGTGCAGAGTCTTAAAGCCCTGGGCGTAAACCGCATAAGCATTGGAATACAGTCCTTCGACGACGGCCTCCTGCAATGGATGAACCGCAGGCACAATGCGGAGAGGGCTGTAAAGGCCTTCAACATAGTGCGCGAAGCCGGAATAGACAATATCAGCATAGACCTTATCTTCGGCCTGTCCAACCTTACGGACGAAGTTTGGGAAGACACTGTGAACAAGGCGCTGGCGCTTAAGCCGGAGCATATTTCCTGCTATCAGCTCACCGTAGAGGGGAACAGCGTTCTGGCCCACAGGCTGGAGAACGGGGAATACGAAGAAGCCTCCGACGAGCAGTGCCGCTTCCAGTATGAACTACTGTGCAGGAAAATGGCCGAAGCAGGCTACCAGCACTACGAAATCTCCAACTTCGCCATTCCGGGCTTCGAGGCCGTGCACAACGGAGGCTACTGGCAGCGCTCTCCATACGTTGGGCTGGGACCGTCGGCCCACTCCTTCAGCGGCAGGGGAAGAAGCTGGAACAGCAACGACATCTCGGGCTATACCCGCACCGAAGAAGCACTTTCGGTAGAAGACGAAAAGGTTGAAACCCTTATGCTTGCGCTAAGGACAGCCCGTGGTATAGACGAAGAATTCCTGCGTGCCAACTGCCCGGCCGAAAACGTCCGGCGAATGATTGACAGCGGCGCTCTGGTAAAGGCCGGGAGGCGCTACCGCATACCAGAAGACCATTTCTTCGTATCCGACGAAATAATACGCGAACTTATATGACATACCTCAGAAGAGCCCTGAAATATTACCTCCAGATCTGCCTTATATTCATTGTTATCATAGGCATTCTGATGCTCAGCGGGATGGTGTCGAAAGACGTGGAAATCGCCTTCCGGAACGGCTGGACCTCCATCCTGTGGATAGCAGGTCTTTTCGCTGTCATGAGTTTCGCCTATCCCTTCTTCGGCTACGGGAAGCGCAATATCCACGTCAAAGGGGATCCGGCAGAACTTTGGGCCGAAGTGGACAAAGCCATGGAAAGCAGGAATTACGTTCCCGCCGGTGTAACGCCCGAAGGCGCCCGCCGCTACCACCTCTCTTCGCCCGTCAACAGGGCCTCGCGCATGTGGGAAGACACCATCACCATCGCTCCCGTCCTTGGCGGCTTCCAGGCGGAGGGCCTTGTCCGCGACCTTTCCCGCGTAGTAATGACCATCGACCACAAACTCAATAATTATGGCAACTGACACCCAAGCATTCAAAACTGTCGCCACGTTCTCGGAGAGAATAGAGGCCGACATGACCGTAGCCCTTCTGGGCGACCACGGTATCCCGGCCGGCGTGTTCGGCGCCGACTCTTCCTACCCCTGCCTGAGCTACGCAAAGCCCATGGAAGTGAAAGTTAACGAAAGTGATTACGAAGAGGCCAAGAGGATTTTGGCTGCAGCTTCAAGCGCAGAATAAAACTCGGAGCCGTAAGCATCTGTAAGAGGCCCGCGGAGGAACTGGTACACCCGGATTCCTTCGCGGCGCCCTTTTTCAAAGGCATCCTTGCAGATGTCCCAGCGATGAAGGTTAAGGCCGATACGCCCACCGCCAAGTTCCACGGCACGAATGGGATACAGCGAGCAGGAAATGGGCTTTTTGAAGCTGCAGAGACCTTTGCAGAACTGCCTCTCGATAGAGCAGAAGCAGCTTCCGCCCTCGAAATGGCAAAACGCGCACTCTTCGCTTCCGGGAACAAGAGGCGTGACTATGTCGCCGTCGCGGTCTATCTCGAAAAAGCCTTTGGCTTCCACTGCGGCCCTGCCTTCCGGACGCATAAGCGGCGAAAACACATCGTAGGCCGCCTCCAGGGGCTCCAGCTCCTCTTCTTTAAGCGGTGCTCCGCTGTCCCCTATTATGCAGCATTTCCCCTTGCAGACGTCGTAGTCACAGGCGAAAAACTCCATAACAACATCCTCCGAGACCAGGATGTCGCCAATCTCTATTATAGTTCCGAAAGCGCTGCTCATTCTACCATAAGTTCAATGCGTCCACCTCCGGCAAGGGCAGCAAGGACAGTGTTGACACCCTCTTTGCTTATTCCGGAAATGGCTGCATGATAATCGGAAACCATGTCCTTTAGGACAGCGTAGCGCGCAATGACAGAGGTAACGACTCCGGATGGCTCGGAAAGAGCCTTTTCCGTATCGACGGCAAGCCTGCTTTTCCAGGCCGAAAGGTCTGTTTCGTCGAATTGCACTTTGGCAAGCACATGACGGACCGCGGAAAGAACGCCCTGGGGAGACATTTCCGGTACGGAAGACGGTATCCCGCTGACCGGCAAAGGCCTGCAATGGATTTCAACGCCGAAGCGCTCCTGCGGCTGGAAAGTGAAATGGGGTTCCAGTTCCACGCTGACGCCATAAGGAATAAGCTCCTTGAGAAGTGCCTTTTGAAGTGCCTCCACGGCCACCTGCGCAGTAAAGAAATTCTCCTTTGTCATCGGCAGGGGCGAATTGATAAGTATATGGACGCCTTTGTCGGGGCCGGCTTCGGTGAGGGTGGTAACACCGCTCAGCGGACGATAGCCTACGCCTGGACGCGGGGCATTCCCCTTAAGCACCCTGAAACCGCCCAGATAGCGGCCCAAAAGCTTTTTCACGCTGTCGGGATTAAGGTCGCCAACTATTATCAGCACACCGTCGTTCATGCGGGCGAAACGCTCGGTGAAAAAGGCGTCGGCCTTGGTGAAAGTCTCCTGCGAAAGGGCCGAAGGAACTCTGTTCTGCGAGCATGTGTAGCCTGGCAGCATGGCCGAATACAGTTTTTCGCCTGTGCTGACGCTTCTAAGCGCCTCCCTTCTGCTGAAATACTTGAACTCAGAAAGGTTGGGAATACGGTTCTGGGACATGTCCAGCAGGGACTTCACAAGAAGGCCGAGCCGGGTCGAAGGAGCCTCGCCGCGGATTTCCATGCTGTGAAGGTGCACCAGTGATTCCATGCTTATTCCCGCCGACGACAGCATGTCATGGAAAGCGGGCGCCGGAAGGCCTCCTACGTCGTTTAGCATAAGCAAGTCAGCAATGTATCCGCCTTCACCTTCATTAAGGCCCGGGATGCTGGCAAGGCCGCCGTTCAGAAGCAGCGAATAGCGGAAGGAGCCGCCGCCGGGAATCTGCTTAAAGACAACGCGCATACCATTGGTAAAAGTCCATAGCACTCCATCCGACACAACGTCTTTCTTTTCCGACTTGAGCCTTACCTTCGGGCACTGGACTTCAAGACCCAGGGAGTCTGCGCCCGACCAGCCGTAATTTTTGCCAGTGGCGGCAACTGAGCCGTACAGGTAAGCGAGGTTGTAGTAAAAAAGGGCTTCGTCACGGTCCAGGGAATCCGGTGCGCCGGAATATTCAAGCGTGAGATTGTCCAGCTGGCACAGGAGGGCGTCGGCGAAGCGGTTGAAAAGCTGTGCTTCGGTACTGTCCGCAACGTTTTTACGGGCAAAAAAGTGAAGGTGCTCGGAATACGGGGCAAGGTTGGCGCCATAAAGGAAATTTGCGGCGCAGCGGTTCACGTAAGATGCCGCCGAAGGGCTTGTACGGACCCTTTCGCGCAGCTTCGGAAGCAGTATCTGTTTTGCCTCGGAATACTCTGTACCAGTGACGCCAAAGGAATCCATCTCACCCACTGTAGACGATATCACCCTCATTACCGGGTCCATGTGTGCCTGGTCCGTGGTGACGTATACGGTATAACGCTCGTCGCCGCCATAATCGGCGCTTCGGAGCGACCGGAAACCGATTTCTCCGTATGGCAGGGACGAGTCCTTGAGGTTCCTCTCCAGTCTGTGCTTCAGGAGAACCTGGAACTCCATGCCGAAAAGGTCAGTAACCACTGCCTGGGCGGTATTCATGAGATGGAAGGGGATGCGGGAGCCGGCGTATGTGACGGCCACTTCTGCAACCTCCGAAGGGTGCGAAAGCACCGAAGGCGCCGGAGAAGGCTCCCAAACATAGTCCGGCACGTGGTTTTCGCGAACAAGCATCCTTGGCACCAGCATGGAGAAAATGTCCATCTTTTTCTTAAGCTCGGGAGCATCTATGTCGCCGCTGACTATCACGGCCTGTTCGGCGCGGGATTCCGCTACTTTCTCGAAGGTGTAAAGCAGAGTGGAGTCCAGCACTTCCTTCCTGTAAAAAGGTACGTCCATGAAGGTGTAAACTGTAGAGCCGTCCCGGTCCGACAGATAACCTTCAGGACCGGGGGCTATGCCCATGCGGGAAAGGAAGGAAGCGTCCAGACCGTCTCGCTTGGCCTGGGAGAGAGGATCGTCCCGCTGGACTATTGCAACGTTGGCATAGCCTTTTTCAGTAGGATCCGTTACCATATAATAGGTAACGCCGCTTCCCAGGGTCCCTTTTTGGATGCGGGAATCCACGGGAAGGGACGGCAGGGAGCTCTGCGCTGGCACAATTATTGAGAAAAACAGCAGGGCCGATATGGAAGATATCAGGTATTTGAGCCTGTCAATAATCATTTCGGACAAAATTTCGTGCAAAATTACAACTTATTTTGTTAAATTTGCAATTACGTGCTAGCTAATGTATAACTTAACTTTATAAAGACCATGAAAAGATTCTTTGTAGCAATCGCCACCTTAGCACTTGCCGCAAGCCTTGCTTCGGCACAGGACTTCAAAGCCGCAGTAGACGCATTCAACGCCGGAGCACAGGCTCTGGAAAGCAATAAGACCGAAGCCCTGGCTCAGTTCCGTTCCGCCCTGGCTCAGGCCCAGGCATGCACTGAGGAAGAAGCCGCAGAGCTGGTTGCAAACTGCAAGAAGATCATCCCCGGAACCATACTGTCCATCGCCAAGGAGCAGATCAACGACGGTAACTACGACCAGGCCGTCGCCACCCTCGGTGAAGCATCAGCCGCAGCAGCCGAATTCGGCGCTTCAGAAGTAGCCGAAGAAGCCGGCAACCTCCTTCCCAACGTATATCTCCGCAAAGGCACCACCCTTCTCAAGGAAAAAGACTTCGCAGGTGCAGCAACAGCCTTCAAGAACGTCGCAGAACTTGATCCCGAAAACGGCCAGGCACAGCTCCTCCTGGGCCAGAGCCTCATCCAGACCGGCGCCATTGACGAAGCTATTGCAGCCTATGAAAAAGCTTACGGACTTGGCAAGGAAGAGCAGGCCGGCAAGCAGCTTTCTACCGCTTTCCTGAAGAAGGGCCAGGCCCTGATGAAGGCTGGAAAGAACGCCGAAGCAGTTGAAGCCCTCGAGAAATCGGCCAGCTACTATGAGAGCCCCAACGCCTACAAGCTCATGGCAAGCGCCCTCACCAAGAGCGGCAAAAGCGCCAAGGCAATAGACGCTTACAAGAAGTATCTGGAAATTGCTCCTGACGCCAAAGACGCAGCCGACATCATCTTCACCATCGCCGCTACCGCACAGAAAGCCGGCGACAAAGCAACTGCAAAGGAATACTATCAGAAACTTTCCGGCACCAAATACGCCGAACAGGCCGCCGCTCAGCTCAAGACTCTGTAGAAACAGTCATCTCGCAAACGGCGCACTGAAAATCCAGACGGAGCCGCTTTCCCGAATTCACAAGGAAAAGCGGTTCCGCTTTTTTTGCCTTCCCCTGACGGGGGCAAAGGCCAAGCTCGTGGCGAACGCAGTATTTGCTGCGCATGAGTTCGTCGCCGAAATCATAGCTGAGGACAAAAGCGGATGAAGGATCCTTAACACCGCGGCGTATTGAAAGCGCGTTCACGGGCATTGAATCCAGCCGTACAGCAAGATCCCTTCTGAGGCCGTTGATGAAGGACGCAGGCATAAAGGGGACGGCTACGGCATCGTTAATCTCAGAGACCTGAAAACTATAGTGACCGCTTCGCTTGGAAAGCTGCGCCTCAAGCGTCCGGAGCATCTTTTCGGGCTCCCTGGCAGCGTCGAAGGTCGTTTTTTCTTGCACGCAAGCTTTGCGGCCATCTTCCGTAACCGCTGAAATCCTTATACCGTCCGAAAGGTTCACGCTAAGCTTTACAAGTATTTCCCTGACCGGTTTTGCACTTTCGAGCGTCTTTTCGAAGGCTGCGCTTATGTTGCGGTACAGCCTTAGGCCTTCCCGCAGACCTTCCACCCGCTTACAGCGTATGGTGAGCCCGTCGCATCTGTCGGCCCGGAAGCCGACGATGGAACCGTCACGTGACGTGAAGGCAAAGCCGTCGCCGTTGGAAAGGCTGATTCCGGCATTTGCGGGCTTAAGGATAAGGCCGTCCGGAAGGATACGGGCAACCGTGCCTACGTATTCACCCATGGATTTCGGGGCATCCATCGAGCTCCACTGACCGCGCCGGCCGTCAAGGAAAAGCTCCGTATATCCTCTGTTGAAGGTCTTGTCAAGGTCCGGGACGAATCCGCCTGTAACTTTGCCGAAAGAACTCCTCCTGTATTTGTCCGGGTATCGGGCGATTAGTGCATCCAGGGCCTCGGAATAGGCTTTCACAACGTTCCTGACGTATGATTCGCTTTTGAGACGGCCTTCTATTTTAAAGGAAGAGACACCGGCTTCGGCCAGGTCCTCCAGGCGCTCCAGAAGCTTGTAGTCCTTAAGGGAAAGCAGGGCCTTGCTGCGGACCAGGGTTTTCCCCGATGCATCCTCAAGGTCATATAGACTGCGGCAGGGCTGGGCACAAGCTCCGCGGTTGGCGCTCCGGCCCGTCAGGTACTCCGAAAGGTAACATTCCCCGCTGTAGCACACGCAGAGGGCACCGTGCACAAAAAACTCTATCTCCGCATCTACTGCACTGCTTATTGCACGCACCCGCTCAAGGGGAAGCTCTCTTTCCAGCACCAGTCGGCCAAAGCCCAGGCTTTCCAGACCTTTCGCCTTCTCAACTGTTCGTATGGCACATTGGGTAGAGGCATGCATGATCAGAGTGTCGCTCATTTCAAGTACCTTCGGGTCCTGAACTATCAGGGCGTCCACTCCGGCTTCCTCAAGAGCCTTCACCAGCTGCCGGGCTTCGGGAATTTCGTCGTCCCTCAGCAGGGTATTTACGGTTGCATAAATCTTTGCCCCGAAGCGGTGTGCATAGCTGCAAAGCTGAGCTATATCCTCCACGGAATTGCCTGCAGCCTGCCTGGCACCGAATGACGGCCCGGCTATGTACACGGCATCGGCCCCGCAGTCTATGGCCGCGATGCCGATGGATGCCGTACGCGCCGGCGCAAGCAGTTCCAAAGCTCTCACGCGGCAAAGTTACGAAATTTATATCAGTTCCAGCACAAGTTCCACATCGCCGAAGCGGCACTCCTTTCCACTGTTTTTCTCTATGTAACCTCGGGTGAGGGAACCGCGCCAGACAATGTCGTCGCGGGCGTTGATGGGGATCTCAATCTCGAAACCGTATGTCTTGGAATTGACTTTTACCGCCGCATTGCACTTCCATGTAGTGCGAGTTCCACCGTCGTCTTCGGTGATTATAAAGGCACAGCTATCCATCTTGCCTGTCCATTCCGATACAAGAACCGCGTTGAAGGGCAGTGTCTCCCCCAGCTGCTTTCTTCGCACCACAATCATAAAATCCGTGATTGACGGCTGGTAAAGGCGCATTTCGGCCTCGGTCGATGCTTTGAATCCGTTCACGGACCCCATACGAACCACGAATTCCGAACCTCCGGCCAGCCAGCTGTCGAACTGGCGGGTGGTCTTGAAAGAACGGAGCACAAGCGTCTTGAAATCCGTCCCGGCCTTTGTGACCACAATGTCTCCGCCTCCGGTTCCCCAGGAAGGATCCTGCCGGCGAAGCATCTCCAGGGACTTGTAGTAGGCGTCGGAATTGTAGTTTATCACCCATACAGGCTTTTCCAGAGCCATTTGTTCGTCTACCATCACCTTTTGGATGCTGCCGTCCGGCTGCATCTGATATCCCTCGTTCATGGGAGCGCCGTCTCCGGTGTCGTAGGTTATTACGGGAAGCCCGGAACCTTGCCACTGCTCCGAGAATGGCCAGTAAATCTGGATGTCGGACTTGGAAAGGGAATCCAGCCAGGCCTCCCCTTCCCCCTCGGCCGATTTCGTTGACAGTACTGCCTCACGCAACAGTTCCCTTAGCGGTCGGGCATAGGAAGCAGCTTTTGTGGAAAGGGTGTCGCCAACTCCGGAACCGGGCAGGGCAAAAAGGTCACGCATACGGTACTCTTCGTCATAGCCGTTCCCGGCCGATGAGGACACCGCATGGTGGACTTCTTCCATCTGCTCAGCGCCTATTGGAACGTTTGATAACAAATGGGCGACCTGGTCAAGCGAAATGTATTCCGGGGTTTGGGGAACAGGCTCCGGAACAATTACTTCATGCTTTTCACAGGAGGCAATAAAGAGGGCTGCAAGCCCCAGGATTAAATAAAATCTGTACTTCATAAATGCAGTCCGGCATTTGGGCGCCGTCTCCATTTGCAAAGTACAGCAAAATTATCCGTGTTATCCGTTTTTAAACGTTTATTTTCAAAAACGGCATTCCAGACTAGTGGGATGCCTTTTTTGCATAAAAAATAAAACGGTTCCTGTCGTAAAAGTCCTTTACTATGTCGGTTTCCGTGTATCCGGCGTCCTTGAAAACTGCCTGGGTTTCGGGGCCAAGGCACTCGTTCATTTCCGTAAGTCCCATGCCCTCCGGCGTAAGGAACCTTAAAGACCATGCCGCCACCGCGCGGTAATACAGCATCGGATCTTCGTCCGGAACAAAAAGGGCCTGGGAAGGTTCCCAGTCCAGGACGTTGCGCCTGAGGAGCGGCTTTTCCTTCTCCATTATGTAAGGCGGATTGGAGAGTACAAGGTCGAAGCTGTCGTAGCCGAATTCCTGTTCCGTGTCAAGGATATCGGCCGAAACGAAGGTAGGAGCAAGCGCACCAGAAGACTTAAGCTCCGAAGAGAAATCCTGGCTTTTGGCAACTTCCAGGGCGGCTTCCGATATATCCACACCGACAACCCGCGAACCGGGAACCGACAGCGCCAGCGACCAAGCGATGTTGCCACTGCCGGTACAAAGGTCAAGGATGCGCACAGGTTCAGCCGATTTGCCGTAGGAGCTGCGCATGCGGCGGAAGCGGTCGGCTATTTTGATGGCTTCCCTGACCAGAAGCTCCGTCTCCGGCCTGGGGATGAGGGTATCTTTCGTGACGCGGAAACTGCGGCCGCAGAATTCCGTACGTCCTATTACATATTGTATCGGTTCCCCCAGTTTGAGCCTTTCCATGGCTTCTCCCAGGGCTTTTTCGCCTTTCTTGTCTATCTTGTGGCCGGGCTCCACTATATGGGTGTAGCTTTTGGTGCCAATGGTGCTCTCGCACAGCATAAGCACTATGCTGCGGGCCTCGGACGTGGGGTACAGATGCTCAAGGGCGGCAGTACCCTGTTTCAGGAAATCGACAAGAAGCATTTCAGGCGTTTTCGATGATCGTTGAAAGGAAAGCGGTGAAATCCAGACCAGCCGCACGAACCATCTTGGGAACGAGGGAGGCGTTGGTCATGCCCGGAATAATGTTCACTTCAAGGAAATAAACTCCGTCGGGGGCCGAGATGTAGTCCATCCTGACAAGCCCCTTGCAGCCAAGATGCCTGTATATGCGACGGCTGATTTCTTGTATTTCGGCAGCAAGTGCATTGGGGATTTCGGCGGGGCAGACTTCGCGGCTGAAGCCGTTGTACTTGGCATCATAGTCGAACCAGCCGGTTTCGGAGATTATCTCGATAACAGGCAAAGCCTTTACGCCTTCCGCGTCTTTATAGACTGCGCAGGTGAGCTCGTGCTCGCATTTGATGGCTGCCTCAACCAGCACAGTATCCCCTTCTGAAAAGGCGAAGCGGATTGCCGGGGCAAGGTCTTCGGCCTTTTCCACCTTGGTTATGCCGAAGCTGGAGCCTGCGTTGGTGGGCTTGACGAAAAGCGGCAGACCCAGGCGTTCAACGGCCTTGGGGCAGAAGGCATCCAGGTCATCTCCCTGGCGGACGAAGGCGTCGGGGGCCATCTTTACGGAATCGGCCGAACGGAGATAGCTCTTGCAGGAATACTTGTCGAAAGCTACAGTAGTGACAAAGGCGCTGCAGGAGGAATGCGGAACGCCCAGCATTTCCAGATACCCTTGCAGGAGACCGGTCTCACCGGGGGCGCCGTGCTGCATTATGTACGCGAAGTCGAACTTGACTTTTTCGCCAAGGACCATTACTGAAAAGTCCGATTTGTCCACTTCCGGCTGTGCTCCTTCAGGGAAAGACATGCGCATGGAATTGGCCTTTCGCATGGCTACCAGGTTCCATTTGCCGAAACGGGCGAAAATCTCGTATACGTCATACTTGAATTCGTCAATGCGGGAGGCGGTGAATTCTCCGCTCCGGCACGACACCTCCCACTCGGAGGAATCACTGCCATAGATGACTGCTATGGACTGATACTTTGCCATATTATTCGAAGTAATAATTTTCCATTTCTGATTTTTCCTGGGAATTCTCCTCTCCGGCACCGCCCTGCGAGCAGAAAGGTCCGCGGAGCTCGTCCGGGAAGACATCGGCCTCCGAGATGCCCAGAGTGCCGTCCTTGAGCACTTTCTTCATCCACAGGGCCCAGATCGGAAGCGCCATGTTGGCTCCCTGCCCCATGCTGTTGTTGGAGAAGTGGACGTAGCGGTCTTCGGCGCCTACCCAGACGCCGGCGGTTATGGTAGGAGTGTAGCCTATGAACCAGCCGTCGGAGTTGTCGTTGGTGGTTCCGGTCTTGCCGGCGATTTCGCCCTTTAAGCCGTACTTGAAGCGGAGGCGTACGCCTGTGCCGTTATCCACAACTGCTCTCATCATCTGGATCATTTCGCCGGTTGCCCTCAGTGACAGAGCTTCGCGCTTACGGTCGCTGAACTGGCCCAGGATATTGCCGTCGCTGTCTTCGATGCGGGTGACGAAAATAGGGCTGGTATAAGTTCCGCCGGAAGGGAAGGTATTGTACGCGGTTACCATGTCATAGACGGAAAGGTCCGCCGAACCTACGCAAAGCGATACCACAGGGTCTATGTAGCCGCCCACACCCATCTTGCGCATCATTGATACCATCGCGGGGGCGCCCAGCTGCTGCATCAGGTAGGCCGATACAGAGTTGGAGCTGTGAGCAAGGCCCCAGGTAAGATCCACCATAGTTCCGTCCGCGTGAGGGTCCTGCGGGGACCAGGTCTGGTCGTCGTTCACTACTATTACAACCGGACTGTTGAGAACAGGGTCGCAGGGGGTCATGCCGGACTCCATAGCCTGGGTATAGAGATAAGGCTTGATGGTGGAACCCACCTGGCGCTTTCCCTGACGGACGTTATCGTACTTGAAGTAACGGTAGTCGGGACCGCCCACGTAGGCCTTTACATGTCCGGTGCCGGGCTCGATGGCCATGAAAGCGGCACGGAAGAAGGACTTGTAGTAGCGGATGGAGTCGTTGGGGGTCATGAGGGTGTCCTTGTATCCGGGCTTATCCCAGGTGAAGACCCTCATTTTCACGGGTTCGTTGAATGATGCCTCAATTTCCGCTTCTGAATGGCCCGAAGCCTTCATCATGCGGGTTCGGTCGCTCCAGCGGCGGGCCTGGCTGAGGGTGGTTTCGATGATCTTGGGGTCCGTATCCGACAGGAAGGGAGGATTCTTGCGGTACTTGAGCTCACGGAAGAAAGCCTTCTGGAGGTCTGTGCCGAGGTGCTCCGCAATGGCTTCCTGGGCATACTGCTGCATCTTATAATTAATAGTAGTATATATACGCAGGCCGTCGCTGTCCAGGTCGTAGGATGATCCGTCGCTCTTGAAGTTCTTGTTGAGCCAGCCGTAGAGGGGATCGTCCGCCCAGAGGAGGGAGTCCACGCGATAGTCTTCTACGAACTTGTAGGCCGAACGCTTGGGCTTGGTGGCGCTCATGGTGCGCCGGAGCATGTCCCTGAAGTAAGGACCCACGCCTGTGGTCCTGTCCCCCTGGCGGGTGTGAAGCACGATGGGGAGCTGCTGCAGGGAGTCGCATTCCGCTTTGGTGATGTAATCCATCTCCTGCATACGGGCAAGGACCAGATTCCTGCGCTTGAGGGCATGGTCCGGATTGATGGAGGGGTTGTAACGGGTGGGCTTGTTCACCATCCCCACCAGCACTGCGCTTTCTTCCACAAGCAGCTCCGAAGGCTTTTTACCAAAGAACTGATTTGCCGCCGAAGATATTCCGTAGGAGTTGGAGCCGAAGAAAATGGCGTTCAGGTACATGTCCACTATCTCTTCCTTGGTGTAGTTCCGCTCCAGCTTTACGGCCGTGATCCACTCCTTTAACTTTATCCATATCATCTTGAGTTTTCCGGCATGGCCGCGCGGATACAGCGTTTTTGCGAGCTGCTGGGTGATGGTGGAGCCGCCGCCCTGGGAGGAGTCGTGGGAAAGGAGGGTCTTGAAAAGCACACGGCCCAGGGACTGAAGGTCCACGCCGGAGTGCTTGTAGAAGCGTTTGTCTTCCGTTGCCACGGCCGCCTGGACCAGCGAGGGGGCCAGTTCGTCGTAGCCCACAAAAGTGCGGTTCTCTATATGATAGGTAGTAAGGATCTCCCCTTCTTCCGCTATGACCTGGGTGGCGAATTTTGATTCGGGGTTTTCAAGCTCTTCTATAGATGGAATGTCGGCAAGGGCCCATACTATGCAAAGCAGCGCGGCAAGTGCTATGAAAGGCGTCACAAGCAGGAACCAATACCACTTTATTATTTTCTTTTTGCTCTGGTCTGTCATCTTAAAATCTTTTTCTTTGCAAGACCTTAGGTCTTGTCCAAATTCCAATTTACAAAAGTAATCAGAAAATTTGGAAAATTGCCCGGATTCTTCTTTACTTTGCAGAAAATATTCGATTATGGAGGGGAAAAAACTTGTAATTGTCGAGTCACCGCACAAGGCGGACACCATACAGAATTACGTGGATAAAAATGCCTGGGTGGTGAAAGCTTCCGTGGGCCATATTAGGGACCTGGAGGAGCATAAGCTCAGTGTGGATGTGAAAAACGGATTCAAGCCGGAGTACGTAGTCCCCGCCGACAAGAAAAAGATAGTAGCAGACCTTAAGAAACTCGCCGAAGGCGCATCCGAGATATACCTTGCCTCCGATGCCGACCGCGAAGGGGAAGCCATTGCATGGCATCTGAAGGAGACCCTGGGCCTTCCGGAGCAGAAAACCCGCCGCATCACATATCAGGAAATCACAAAGAAAGCCTTTCTGGAGGCCCTGGAAGCGCCCAGAAGCATAGACATGAACCTGGTGAACGCCCAGCAGGCCCGCCGCGTGATGGACCGTCTGGTAGGTTTCGAGCTTTCCCCCATCCTCTGGAAAAAGATACAGCCAAAGCTCAGCGCCGGCAGGGTACAGAGCGTCGCCCTCAGGCTCATCGTGGACAGGGAAAAGGAAATCATGGCTTTCGTCCCCGAACAATACTATCGAGTGGAGGCGCAGTTCCGTCCGGAAGGAAGCACCGCTGTGGTAAAGGCTGCGCTGGATGCACGCTTCGGCACGCTTGACGAGGCCAGGGCATTCCTTCAGGACAGCATCGGCGCGCATTACCGCGTGGCTTCGGTGGAGAAGAAGGAAGGTTCCAGGATGCCGGCCCCTCCGTTCACCACTTCCACCCTTCAGCAGGAAGCAGCCCGCAAGCTCCGTTTCCCTGTCTCAACCACCATGAGGGTGGCACAGAGCCTTTACGAAAAGGGTCTAATCACTTACATGAGAACGGACTCCACCAACCTGTCCGGACTTGCCCTTGCCGCTGCAAAGAAGTACATCACCGAAACTTACGGCGCCAAGTACTCGCACTCCAGGCAGTTCAAGACCCGTTCCAAAGGCGCACAGGAAGCGCACGAAGCCATACGTCCCACTTTCCTGGACCGCATAAGCGTGGAAGAAACCCCTCAGGAAAAAAAGCTGTACGAACTTATCTGGAAGCGCACCATCGCATCCCAGATGTCGGACAGCAAGGTTCTCAATACCGGTATCAAGATATCCATTGACAAGCGGCCGGAACAGTACGGGGCCCAGTCGGTCGAGATTATCTTCGACGGCTTCATGAAAGTATATATGGAAAGCCGTGACGACACCGATGCGGCCATCTCGGAAGATGTGTTCCTGCCGGAGGTGAAAACAGGTACGGAAATGCTTGCAGGCAGCATTTCGGCCAACTGCAAGTTTACCGTGCCGCCGGCACGCTATTCGGAAGCCACGCTTGTCAAAAAGCTGGAAGAGCTGGAGATAGGACGTCCTTCCACTTACCAGTCCATTATCGGCACCCTTATCACCGGCCGAGGCTACGTGGCAAGAGGAGACAAGGAGGGCAGTTCATATAAGGTAACGAACCTGAGCCTGAACGGTTCCACCATACGCACCTCGCAAAAGACGGAGACGGTAGGGGCCGAAAAAGGCAAGCTTCTTCCCCAGGAAATCGGCGTTATAGTAAGCGACTACCTGATCGGGCATTTCGCCGACATCATGGACTATGCCTTCACCGCCAACGTGGAAAACCAGTTCGACGAAGTAGCTGAAGGCAAGAAAGACTGGGTCGAGACCATCAGCCTCTTCTACAAGCCCTTCCACACCCATGTGGAAGAAGTAATGGAGGACCGCAACTTCAATAAGGTAAGCAGGGAGATAGGCATAGCCCCCGACGGAGAGAAGGTCATCGCGGCTTTCGGCAAGTTCGGAGCCTATGTACAGAAGGGCGAAGGGGATAACCGCCAGAGTGCATCCCTTGCAAAGGGGCAGTTGATACAGACCCTGACCATGGCTGAAGCCTTGAAGCTTCTGGAACTCCCCCGCACCGTAGGAAGCTTGGACGGAGTGGATATCGTGGCCATGCGCGGACGCTTCGGCCCTTACCTCAAGTACGGAGACAAGAATGTTTCCCTGCCCAAGGGCGCTGATCCTACACGCATTTCCCTGGAAGATTGCATAAGCATTGTCAAGGAGGCTTCAAGCGAAAAGCAGGGACCGGAAATAATTGCCGAATTCGGCGATATCAAGCTCATAAACGGACGTTTCGGACCTTACCTGAAACAGGGAGACTCCAATTTCAAACTGCCCCGCGGAACCGATGCCTCGAAGCTTACGGAAGCGGACTGCAGGGCCATTATCGGCAATTCCGAACCCACCAAGAACAAACGCGGAGGGCGCAGGAAATAAGTACTTTAAAACTATAAGCAGATGGCCACTTTCCAACTTGATTCAATCGACCAGAAAATTTTGTCTTCCCTGGTCAAGGACGCGCGTTTGCCTTTTCTGGAAATAGCCCGTGAGTGCGGAGTTTCCGGCGCGGCTATCCATCAGAGATTCAAGCGTTTGGAGGCAAAAGGAGTCATTACCGGCTCGCGTCTGCAGGTGAAGCCCCAGGCGCTCGGCCTGAACGTTTGCGCATTCGTCAGCATTTCCCTTTCGGAAAGCACCAAATATCCCGAGGTGATTGCAAATCTCAAGAAGATTCCGGAGATAGTGGAGTGCCATTTCGTAACGGGCAGGTACGCAATCCTGGCAAAGCTTTACTGCCTGGACAACGACCACCTTATGGAAGTTCTGCTTAATACTATCCAGAAGATTCCTTTCATCCAGTCAACGGACACCATGATTTCCCTGGACGAGCCCATAGAGCGCCAGGTCTGGGTAAAAGAATTCAAGAATACAAGCTATTCCGGAAGGGACTGAAGCAGCAGCCCGGCAAGGGTCAGGTCCTCCGGCGTAGTGATTTTTATGTTGTACCGCTCCCCTTGCGCAAAGTGGAGCGGTATTCCGTATTTTTCGGCCACGGAGGCATCGTCCGTGAAAAGGGTGTCGAAGCCCTGAGAATATGCGGCTTTGAGTATTTCGCTGTGAAAAATCTGCGGGGTCTGCGCGCCGAAAAAGCGGCTGCGGTCCACTGCTTCGCCGGTGGAGACAAGGCTGCCGTCAGGCTCTTTTCTGAGGCATTTCAGAGTGTCGGTGACGGGCATTACCGGAATAACTGCCGGGAACTCCACGGACAGGGCGAAAAGGCTGCGGATGGCCTGGATCGATATAAGGGGACGCACTCCGTCGTGCACGGCAACGACGGCGCCGTCCGGGATTACAGCAAGGGCATTTTTGACCGAATGGAAGCGGGTGAATCCGCCTTTTACAAGACGCTGCGGGCAGTTGAAACCATCCTTCACGCAGTAGTTTCTCCAGTATGGAATATGGGCTTCCGGAAGAACCGTAACTACGTGAATATCAGGGATTGCCTCAATGAAACGCTCGATGGTAAGACGGAGTATGGGCTTACCCCCAAGTTCCAGGAACTGCTTGGGCAGTGAAGCCCCCATCCGGGTGCCCGTACCGCCTGCCGAAACAATCAGATATTTTTTTCTTTCCATCGGCATGATTCTTTTCGCGAATATAAGAATTTTTTCGTAATTTTGAGGGTTAATCTGTTTTTGACAACTTACACAAGGCATATATGGCTTTTCATTTCCTAAACCAAGAACTGGCTATCGACCTGGGCACGGCCAACACCGTCATTTTCAAGAATGACCAGATAGCCCTTGACGAGCCCTCCATCGTAGCCATCGACAACCATACAGGCAAGTGCATTGCCCTGGGCCACAAGGCCAAACTGATGCACGAGAAAACCAACCCCGGCATCAAGACGGTGCGTCCCCTAAGGGACGGCGTTATCGCAGACTTCAACGCCGCGGAAATGATGATACGCGGCTTCATCAACGAAGTCAACTCGCGCCGGCACAGCCTATTCGCCCCCAACCTCAAGCTGGTGGTGGGCATCCCTTCCGGTTCCACGGAGGTGGAAATCAGGGCCGTCCGCGACTCCTCGGAGCATGCAGGCGGAAGGGACGTATACCTGATTTACGAGCCCATGGCCGCAGCCCTCGGTATCGGCCTTGACGTAGAAGCTCCGCGTGGCAACATGGTGGTGGACATCGGCGGCGGCACAACCGAAATCGCCGTCATTTCCTTGGGCGGCATCGTGCAGCAGGAATCGGTCCGCGTGGCCGGAGACGTCTTCACCTCCGACATCCAGGCCTACCTGCGTCAGCAGCACGTAATCAAAGTGGGCGAAAGCACAGCCGAAAAAATCAAGATTGCCGTAGGCGCCGTGCTGCCCATACTTGACGAAGAACCCGAACCCTTCCTTGTGCGCGGTCCCAACCTCATGACCGGCCACCCGGTGGAGGTCCTGGTCCCCTATCAGGAAATCGCCCACTGCCTGGACAAATCCATCGCCAGGCTGGAGGCAGCCATACAGCAGACACTGGAACAGACTCCTCCGGAGCTGTATTCGGACATCGTGGAAAACGGTATTTACCTCAGCGGTGGCGGCGCCCTGCTCAGAGGCCTTGACAAACGCCTGACCGAAAAGATAAACATTCCGTTCCACGTGGCCGAAGATCCCCTTCGCGCAGTTGCCCGCGGCACTTGCATCGCCCTTAAGAACACGGACAATTATCCATTCCTCATGCGCTAAGGTCCGATGCCCCGCCGGAATTCAACTCTCAACACAGTTATCAGCGTCGCCGTCTTCATCGTACTTGAGGCGGCGGCTCTGGTCATGCTTTCCCGCAATGACTCGTTGCAGAAGGTATGGATATCCCGTGCCGGGCACGCAATCATGGGAAAGGTCTGGGGAAGCACACAGGCCGTCGGCAGGTATTTCTCCCTGTCTTCCGCCAACCGGCAGCTGGCCATAGAAAACCAGGAACTGCTGTCCAGGCTTCTGGAGGCCGAAGAAAAACTGAGGCGCGTGAAGGTGGATTCCATGTCCTTCCCGGTGAACCAGGGCTTCTCGCTGATTCCCGCCGAAGTTGTCAAAATCAGTCGTGGGAAGCAGCATAACTACATTATTCTGAACAGGGGCTTCGAAGACGGAGTTCAGGACAAATCGGGCGTCATCACCGCCTGCGGTGTGGTTGGCGTAGTAGATGCCGTGAGCAGACACCATTCGTTCGTGTTTTCGTTCCAGAACAGCGAAGTTTCCATAAGCGCCAGGCTTGGGGACGAAGGCAGCAACGGCATCCTGGTATGGGACGGAGTATCGTCAAACGGCGCCATCCTAAAGGAAGTTCCCCTCCAGTACCGCCATCACCAGGGAGACACGGTATACACCAGCGGCCATTCCATAATGTTCCCGCCGGACATTCCGATAGGCATCGTGGGAGACTCGAAGATTGTGAACGGCGCCACCAACGAGATTTCGGTGTCGCTTTTCCAGGATTTCAAGGCGCTTCGCTACGTAAGCATAGTGCATAACAATTCGTTAGACGAAATAGAAGATCTTCAGCCATGAGAAAATCGTCGTTCTGGACTGTTTACCTGATGCTTACGCTCTTCCAGTTGGTCCTGTCCAACTACGGGAGTTTTTCGCCGTACGTGACTATTTCCATACTGCCTGTCATGGTCCTGTGCATCCCCACGCGCATAAAAACGCCGGTGGCCATGATCGTGGCCTTCGCGACCGGACTCGTGGTGGACTGGCTGTCGGAAGGGGTACTGGGCCTGAACGCCTTTGCGCTTGTGCCCGTGGCCCTGCTCAGGGACGGCATCATTAGGGCCGTTTTCGGCAGCGGCCTTTTTGCCCGTAAGGAGGACTTCTCCATAGCGAAGAACGGCCTTTCCTATGTCGCTTTTGCAGTATCCATGGCCCAGGCCATGTTCCTGGTCCTGTACATCTGGGCCGACGGAGCCGGCACCAGGCCCTTCGGCTTCAATGCAGCCCGCTTCGGCGCTTCGCTCGTGGTCAGTTTCATAGCGGCCATGCTTTCGGTGAACGCGCTCTCGCCCTCTGACAGATGAACGGCGGGGGGCGCCATATTGCGCTTCTGATTGGCCTTGGAGCGGTTGCACTGCTGCTTCTGGGCCGAATTTTTTCGCTCCAGGTTCTTAACGGCAGGTACAAGGAGGACGCCAGCCGGAACTCCATGGTCTACGAAACCATCTATCCCACGCGCGGAGTCATCTATGACCGCAACGGCCGTATCCTGGTGGGCAACAAAGTAGCCTACGACATATTGGTATATCCGCGTGAGGTCAAGGAATTCGACACCCTTTCGCTTGCTACGGTACTTGGAGTGACGCCGGAATTCATCCGTACAAAAATGGAAGAATACCACCGGCGGCGCAGCTCCATCGGCTATCAGTCTGTGACTCTGCTCCGCATGGTTCCGGCCGAAACATACATGCGCTTCGACGAGGTGAAATACCGCTTCCCCGGTTTCAGGGGGCAGGTGCGCAGCATGCGGGAATACCCGGTGAATGCTGGCGGCAACCTGCTGGGCTATGTTTCTGAGGTGAACCAGAACTTCCTGGACCGCCATCCCGAAGAATACCGTCGCGGGGACTACGCCGGCATGACTGGAATCGAAGCGGCGCGCGAAAAAGACCTTCGCGGCGAAAAGGGCTATCACATATATTTGAGAAACTCCCGCAACCAGATAGAGCAGCCCTACAAGGACGGGGCAGAGGACAAGGAAGCCGTTCCGGGGCACGACATCGTGACCACCATCGACGCTGACCTGCAGCAGTACGGGCAGGAGCTTATGCAGAATAAGGTGGGCAGCATCGTGGCCATAGAGCCTTCCTCCGGGGAGATCCTTGCGCTGGTATCGTCCCCCGGCATAGACGTGGAGCAGCTGGCCGACATAGGAAAGTACTGGGAAGAGATTGCGCAGAATCCATATAAGCCGATGTACAATCGCGCGGTGCAGGCTTCGTACCCTCCGGGGTCTGTTTTCAAGCTTGTGAACGGCCTTATCGGCCTGCAGGAAGGCGTTTTGCGTCCCGAAATGATGTATCCCTGCAGCCAGGGATATCACTTCGGCGCGGGGCATAAGCTGGGCTGCCATGCGCACAGGAGCCCCATCAACATGGAGGAATCCATAATGATGTCCTGCAACGCCTACTATTGCTATGTCCTCAAGAACATCCTGGACAACAGAAAGTACGAGAACGTGGCCGAAGGGCTTGATGCGTGGCACGAATATGTGGAGAGCTTCGGCTTCGGCCGGAAACTTGGCAGCGACTTTCCCGCCGAGCTTTCCGGAAGCATTCCCACATCCAAGACCTACAACCGTGCCTACGGCAAGAACAGGTGGAATTCCACCACCGTCATTTCCATATCCATCGGCCAGGGAGAGATTCTGGCAACGCCGATGCACCTTGCCAACCTGTGCGCCACCATCGCCAACCGGGGGCACTATTTCATTCCGCATATCGTGAAGGCTTCGGAGGGGGTGGAGATCGATCCGAAATACTATGAGCGGCAGTATACAATGGTGGATACCGTGCATTTCCCGAAACTGATCAAAGGTATGTGGCGGGCCGTGAATTCGGGCGCAGGCATGGGCGGGACTGCCTGGGTGGCGCATGTGGATTCTCTGAACATTTGCGGAAAGACGGGGACGGCCCAGAATCCGCGCGGAGCGGACAACTCCGTTTTCATCTGCTTCGCGCCGATGGACAATCCCAAGATTGCCATTGCGGCGTACGTGGAGAACGGCGGCTTCGGAGCGGCATACGCGGCGCCCATTGCATCGCTGATGGTGGAAAAGTACCTGAAGGGGGGAACTTCGCGCGTGGCTCTGGAGGAAAAGATGAAGAAGGACAATCTGATGGACAGGGTGAAACGTGACTAGAGCGAATGTAAATAAACGCCGGTCGGTGGACTGGCTGGTGATAGTGATTTACCTGGCGCTGGTGCTGATAGGCTGGGTAAATATCTATGCCGCCACCCATTCCGGCAGCCCTGCATCCATGATTTCCTGGAGTTCACGCGCTGGGAAGCAGTTCGTATGGATTCTCACTTCCCTTGGACTTGCCGGGGCCATAATGTATCTGTTTCCACCGCGTCTGTGGGAGGGATTGAGCATTCCGATGTATGTAGCGGTACTGGGGCTGCTGGTTCTGGTTATCTTCGTCTCAAGTGACGTCAAGGGTTCGCATTCTTGGTTCGACCTTGGGCCCGTACGCTTCCAGCCGGCCGAAATATCCAAGATAACCACTTCCCTGCTCCTGGCCTACGTGATGAGCCGGGAGGGGTTCAAGATATCCAGATGGAAGGATTTAGTGCTTGCGGCGCTTGTTATCGGCGTTCCGATGCTGGTTATTATCGCCGAAAGCGAGACAGGATCGGCCCTGGTGTATGTGGGTTTTATCTTCGTGCTTTACCGCGAGGGGCTCTCGGGCTGGTGGCTGGCGGCGATAGGGCTGATTATCCTGCTGTTCGTTGGGACACTCACTGCTGGCGCTTACTGGGCTATTCTGGCCCTTGCGGGGGTGCTGGTGCTGGCGAATGCGCTGGAAAAGCCGGGGAGATTGTGGGTGCGGCTGGCTTTCGGCTTCGGCTTTGTGGTAGTGATGTCATTCGTGCCTTCACTTTTTGGCGCTTTGCAGGATCACGTACAGAGAGTCGTAGACCTTAGGGCGTCGCGCTACTGGGTGCCGATGGCCGGGGAAAGCGAAACCTGGTTCTGGAGTTTCATTCCGGATTTCAATCCGGTTTACATCCTTTTGGCCGGCTGCGCCGTAGCTCTGCCCTTTATCGCACGGGCCGGTTACAGGCTCAAGGACAATTTCCTTATACTCACGGTCCTGGTATTCATCGCAGGCGTTTTGATGGTCTTCTCCACTGATTACATTTTCCAGAACGTGCTTCAACCACACCAGAGGGTGCGTATTGAGGTGCTGCTGGGCATGAAGGAAGACCTTGCAGGCGTGGGGTACAATGTGAACCAGTCCAAGATTGCGATAGGCTCTGGCGGTCTTTTCGGCAAAGGCTTCCTGCAGGGCACTCAGACCACTTTCGGCTTTGTGCCTGAGCAGGCCACCGACTTCATCTTCTGCACTGTGGGCGAAGAATGGGGTTTCCTGGGCTGCCTTGTGGTCATCGGCCTGTATGTTGCTTTGATATGCCGCCTAATGGCCGATGCCGAACGCTGCCGCGGAGGCTTCGTCCGCATCTACGGCTACTGCTGCGCCGCCTGCATCTTCATGCACCTTTTCATCAACGTGGGCATGACCATCGGCCTTATGCCCGTTATCGGCATTCCCCTGCCGCTTTTGAGCTACGGCGGCTCGTCTCTTTGGGCGTTTACTATCCTGATCTTCATTTTCCTGGCCCTGTATAAGGAAGAGAAGAAATATTTTTAGTATCCGCTGACATCTTTTTGGTATCTGCTGCTGTCCCCGACACCAACCCTGATGCCTCCCCTGCCGCTAAAGCACACTTTTGGACCCGGATTCATAGTTTTGTGCTTTAGACATGGTTTTGCATGCGGCTAAAGCTCACTTTCGGCCCTGGGTTCATGGTTCTGTGCTTTAGACATGGTTTTGCATGCGGCTAAAGCTCACTTTCGGCCTTGGGTTCATGGTTCTGTGCTTTAACAATCTGTAAAAGCCACTTTAAAGCACGGAACAGACATTTAGAAGCCAAAAGTGTGCTTTAAACAAACTCTGCAAAAACCAGATGCGGTAATTCACAAAAATTCGTTATCTTTGCAGTCCCACATTACGCCTTGGTGGTGGAATGGTAGACACGAGGGACTTAGACACAATTGAGTGCACTCTCTGAAAAGAGAGATGTAGAATGTCGTAAATTCAAGGAAACCTTAACAGGTAGCGCTGAAGGCAATCTTGAGCCAAGCCTTCAAGAGAAGGAAGGTGCAGAGACTAGACACGACACACCTAAAGAGCCAGCCTCCATGGTGAAGGAATAGTCCAGACCACAAACAGAAATGGTGGCGAAAGCCATAGTGGTAAGAAAATCCCTTGGCCCGAAACGGCCGTGCGGGTTCGATTCCCGCCCGGGGCACAGAATTTTCTCCGTATCTTATTGGTTCCCAATTCGATACGGAGATTTGTTTTATTCTCGCCCCACCCGTGCCCCACCAAATTTGCGGGTGCGATTCTGCACCATCTTTCGGCAGAATCACGGGATTTATTTGCTTGGGCGCAAAAGCTTGGTTAAATTTGCAGCCGTATGGATGCATGGAACTACATATCTTTGGCCATCATTGCCATCGTCGCGGCGGGCGTTGCATTCTTTCTGAGGAAGCGCCTCTTCCCTTCATGGGAAGACCTCTACAAGTCCTTTGCCGATGAGGACTACGCCCTGGCATTCTTTCTTCATCGTCAATTCCGGCGCCAGGTTCTTTCCGGCAAGCAGCGGTACGACAAGTTTGTCCAGGAGATGAGTACGTCTAGATTGACGGCGTATCAGAATCCAAAACGTCCGGCCCTGGATGTGGGGCGCGAGAATAACCGACGTCAAAGGATGCAGGAAATGCTGGAGAACGAGCCCTTCATCCGCGAACATTTCAAAGAGGAACCATTCGGATTTCAGGACTGGCAGCAGATGCTGGATGTCTGGAATATGATGCCCGTTATAGAGAAAGGCTCCTATTCGCCTCCGGCCCAAGAGTTCCAACCATTTGACGGATCTTTCGAATCCCTTTTCATTATGCCCATCCTTCCGGCAGGAATCAAGGACAGAAAAGCAGAACAGGACAGAATCATGACGGACTGGAAAGAGAGGATTGCCAAGTTTGTTTACAGTCACCGTTCGGCAAGGAACCTTGCATGCTTAAACCTGTTCCTGCAGGAAAAGAGGATTATCTGCACCGACAATATCACCGATTTCTACACAGGACTCACAACTTCCTTCAAAGGAGCCGTCAAAGTTAAGGTGCGAGCTGTTCAAGATGCCATAGACACCATTAAAAATGAGAATTACTCAGACAAGATAGCCCAGGAAGTCGAAGACACCATGGAAGAATTGGAGGAACTTTTCAAGTAATATCCCGATTGCGTTTTTTTGCGCGCAAAAAACGCTGTGCAACGCAATTTTTCCTGCTAAATAATTGCAGCCATCACCCAGGTCGGGTGGTGGCTTTTCGTTTTGCATTGGCCGGGCGGGAAGTCGGGAACAAGACCAATGGACAAACCGTTTGTATTATGCAAAACGATTTATTTCAATTACTGCAAAACGGCGCATCTCCCCACATTACCATCCAAATCACCGGGGAAGAAATGCTGGCTCTCTTCCGTATGCTTCGCGAGGAAGAGAAAACCAATTTGGAGCAGGGAGAGGGAATGAATGAGTTTCTCACCAAAAAAGAGGTCATGGCCTTACTTGGCGTGTGTGACACCACCCTCTGGCTCTGGGCCAAAAACAATTATCTAAAGCCGGTGAAGGCCGGGCGCAAGGTCCTGTACCGTAAGTCCGACGTCCAACGCTTTCTGAACGCAAGGGAGGACCGGGTATGAAAAAGTTTCTGAACGACAGCGGTGCCTTCAACCGCATTTCGAGGGAAGTCATTACCAATCCCGGACTGTCTCTCAAGGCAAAGGGCCTCTTGACTCTCATTCTCGGCTTTCCGGACGAATGGGAATTCTCTGTCTCAGGCCTCTCGCAATTCCTTCTGGAGGGGCGGGAAGCTATCCTTTCAGCCATGCATGAGTTAATCCAGAAAGGGTATGCAACCAGAACGTCAATCCGTGCCGGGAACGGCCGGTTTGGAAAGTACGATTATTCTTTCTTCGAATCACCGCAAACGGCTTCCCCGCTTATGGACAAGCCCGTACCGGGAATGCCACAAAAGTAAGAGCCTGCGCCGGAAGTCCCGCAGCAATTAAGAAGTAACGAATCCATCACTAACCTAAATAAACAAGAAAAAATCAAGGTCCTGCTGGCCCACGAGCCTTTTTTACTTGTTTGGAAAGAACTGACGGCCACGCCCAAATGGACGAAGAAAACATCGTCCGATATTGAAACGGAATTGGCGTCCCTGGCCGATTATACTCCTGGAGAAGCCACGGCGCTTGTTAAGGCGGCATTGCATCACAGATGGGGGAATGCCGTCTATGACAATTCTTCCAAAAAGATTCTGGAAAAGTATCACAGGGAGCACTCCGTAACGCCTTTTCCCATCAATCCCCCAAGACTGCCGGAGCCAGCACTTCCTCCAGATGAAATAGAAAGAAGGAACAGGGAAGCGCTTATTTCCATGTCCTGTCAACTGTTTAAGGAGGTGAGAGAAAAAGGGCGAATCCTTGCTACGGTTGATTTGCCGGTCGCCCATGTGTTCGACTTCCTCCTCTCAACAGGCGCCATCAGTGCATCGGCCGAGCAGTTGGAGGCCGTGAAAAAGAAAAAAGATTCCCTGGAACAATACGCCGCCAAACGGAAGTTGCTGGAGGAGATCTTCGCCGAAAAGATAGCGGCGGGGGAAGGGCTCACCATACCTTCGAAAGAAGGTAGCGAGGTTATGTTTCGGTAAACCGAAACCACCTCGCAGCCTGCTCCCGTTGGTCGCAGACTGATTGGCTGTCTCGCGGGCCACAGCTCTGCGATGAGAAAGAAAAAAGATAAAACGAATGCAGTCATGAAAACACAAAAGAATAAAGGCGGCCGCCCCAGGGCAAGGGAAACGCGCAGGAAGCAGTTCCGCGTGTCCATGGCCATCGACATCATAGACAAACAGCGTCTGGACCATAGAATCAAAAAGTCCGGACTCCGGAAGGCTGACTATCTCCGTCAGGCCATTTTCGAGGGAGTCATCCGCGAAGCCCTGACTCCGGAAGACGCCCACATCATCCGACAGATGTACAAACTGGGCCAGCTGCTCGCCCTGCTTTTCACACAGGGGCACTTGAATAAAGACGTCAATGCCAGGGCGGAATTCGCCAGGGCCATTGCCGCCATCAATGAAATAAACGAATACTACCTGACTAAAATCTCAAGGAAATGATAGCCAAACTCGGAAAAGGCGCCGGCTTCAGCGGCTGCGCCAAATATGACCTGGACCAGGGTCACAAGAACAACAAGGACGCCCGTCTGCTTGCATCGGAAGGGGTGCCCCTTAAAATCAAGGCCGATGGCAGCATATCGGTTGATGCACGGGATATCGGCCGGGCTTTCCGCGCCCAGGCGCTTGCCCTGAATCCTGGCGTCAAACAGCCCGTAGGCCGTGTCATGCTGGCCTTCAACCCCAAGGATACGCCCCGCCTCACGGACGACTATATGGTAAACATCGCCCGCGAATACATGCAGCGCATGGGGATAGTGAACACGCAATACACCATTGTCCATCACTCGGAAAAGGAGCACCAGCATCTTCACATCATCTATAACCGGGTGGACAATGATGGCATACTTATCAGCGACAAGAACAACTACTACCGGAGCGTCGCCATCTGCAAGGACATCACCCTGCGGGAAAGTCTGGCAATGGGTGAGAACAAAACCCTCTCCAAGTCCATCCCCAATGACCCAAAGGAGAAACTGCGTTATGAGATGGCCCGTACTGTGAAGAAGTGTGTCGGCTCTGCAAAAAGCCTGAGGGGTCTGCAACTGTCCATGGCCCGCCATGGGATTACCACCACCATCAAGGCAAATACCAATACGGGACGCCCCAACGGCATCAGCTTTACAGCGAAGGATGACAACGGAACCCCGCATACCTTCAAAGGCTCTGCCCTTGACCGCAGCCTCTCCATCGGCAACATCATGAAGGAGATATATGGGGAGAATTATACCGAAGGGCAGGCGACTGTCCTGGATCAGTTTTCCCCTAAAGAAGATCATGGATGGGGAGCGGCAGAGGCCTTTGCCGTCGTCGGAAGTTTTCTCGGTGAGGAATCACGACGGCACGAAGATGAGAAAATCGGCCCGAAGAAAAGCCACGGAATGAGTAGATAACAACCTTAAAAACAACTTATTATGTCCAAGAACAAAGAAATGACCGATGCCGAATTCAAGGAAATCGTCATCGGAGAACACGGGCCAATCATTGAAAAGACGCTTAAGCAGGCGGAAGATAACAGGGACAGGATTAACGCCATCGTCAATGGCTATAATCAACAGATTGAGTACTTGAACCGTCTTTTGGCTGAGCGCAAAAGCACGGCCGATGCCGTCAAAGTCCTTGAGGCTGAGATACACTCGACTCAAACCAAGATGGAAGGTATTATAACCGAATTGCAGGAGGTTTCCCGTGTTGTCAAAGGGAATGATTTCAAAGAATTGACCCGCCAGCGCACGAATAACGAGTGGCTTTGGCAGAGACTTGCCATACTCTTTATGATTGCTTTCGGAATCTCTTTCCTCATTAGCCTGTTCCGATAATCAAGCATGATAACCTTTTTAAACTGCCGCCACCCGGTTTTGGATAGCGGCATTTTTCAAAGATGGATTTGAAGGAATGCTAATCTTTGCGTACATTTGCTTTTGTATCCCACAACAAATACATCAACTATCAGAAAAGAAACTATGACCAAGTTGTCACAAGAATCTGTTGATAAGCTTATAGCCTCACTGCCAGAGGAGCAACTTCGCGCGATAGTCCGTTCATATGCTTTGACACACCCCGCCTTTTGCGAGGCGCTAAGAGGAGGAAAGGCTGCGACGTCATCAACCCCGATAGTGGCATTTGACTATAAAACCGAGGTCTTGCGTTGTTATCGGCATTTTATGAAATCGCCCCGTTGGGAGCATGATTGGCATCAGCAACCCCAATTTCTGGACTGGGAGTTGGTCGGGAAGGATTTGAATAAAGTCATCAAACGAGTAGAGACAAGCATCGGTGCCGGGAGTCCTGACATTGCTATAGAAACCGCCTTCTTAATCCTTGAAATGAATGACAGGCAATATGAAGAGGATTATCTCTGTGAGCGGGAAGACTGGGATGCGGACGATCTATGTCTGGATGATTGCTTCAATCTCATTGAGAAGGCATTATCTTCGCCCTCTATGTCGAAAGAACAAAAACTTGAGATCTGTGACCGACTTGATCGGCTTCATCATTCCGAACTGCTTGAATACACCGAGTATGACTTACAGGAGTTAATCGATTCGGTGCGTGGAGAGCTTCTAACGGACGATGAACATCTTGCCATCATGATGCGGGATTTCAAAAACGAAAGCGGTTGGCGGAAAAGCTCCCTAGCCTGTGACATCTGGGATTTCCTGATAGATCTGGGCCGGGCAAATGAAGCGGAAGCCTTTTTTCATGATAATCCCCAGGTGGATGAACTTCGCGTCAGATTTATAGGGTTTCTGCAATCATCTGGACGGGAAGTCGAGGTTTTGAAGGCCATTGATGAAGGAGTCAAACTGGCACATAAACAGAGTCTGTTTGGACTGGAGCGCAAATGGCGGGAGCGCAAACTGGAAATACTTGAAGCAAGAGGAGACGCCACGGCAGCAGCGTTCTTGTGCAAAGACCTTTTTGCAGATGCTCGGGGACAAGAAACACTGATATACTACCACAAAGCAAAAGGGCTCATAGATTCCGAAAAATGGCCCTCTTTCAGGGATACCATGTTGGCGGGAAATCCCGACCTCCGGCATTCGGCAGATTCGCCTTTGGCGGAGATATTTAAAGACGAGGGTTTGCTAGACCGTCTCTATAATCATCTGCTCAATGCAAAATATAATCTGTTGTCCGCACTAAGCAGATATGCGAAAGCATTTACACCTCAACAGCAGAAAAACCTCATTGCCAAACTGGAAAAAGAATTCACTGTATTTATAGGCTATAACTCTAATAGAAAATCCTATCGGGAACTAGCAGGAAGGCTGGACACACTTGCCCGAACGTGCCCTGTAGGGAAGGAGCTAGCCACAAAGGTTGTTGCTGAATACCGCAACAAGTTTCCTAACCGGCCGGCCTTGATGGAAGAATTGGGAAAGGTAAAACTATAACTAGCTGGCCCTCAGAGCTTCCATGCACTTATCTTCGACCGTTGCATGTCCGGTCGTTTGCCACCGAACTATGCAGTTGTGTCATTTTAAATGATATAGCGCTGCTGATGACAAAGAAAGCGTTCAGCGCCAGTTCGATTCCGAGCATAATGAATTATTCATAATAAATTTGGTTTATATTGTAAACTTGTTTATATTTGCATCGGATTAAGGCAGACTGCGCATCTGCGTTTAACCGCAAAAACAAGTTAAATAGTTGATAAAATGGAACAAAACAAAGAAATGACGGCCCAGGAAAGCCTTGCCATCATCACAGAAACGCTGAATAACAGTCGCAAGGACATTCTTCGCAGCAATGCAAAATACTATGTACTCTGGGGGGCTCTTCTCACTCTATTTTCTTTGGCTGTGTACATTCTGTGGAAAAGTACCGGTCACGCATATTGGAATCTCCTTTGGTTCGCCATGCCGCTTGTGGGATTCCCCTTGGCCCAATGGATGGGAAAAAGAGAAGGGGGCGTACGCTCTGAAAATGTCATCAGCCGCATTACTGGTGGCATTTGGCTGACATTCTGCATCTTTGCCTGCTCGGTAGCCCTCTTCCACATTATCTTTTCTGTATTTAACACGAGCCCCATCGGAGCCATCGCCGTCGGCACCAGCCTATCTGCCCAGATTATCCTCCTATTCGGCATGGCCGAGGCAATTACAGGCATCGCACTGAAAAACTGGACGGTCAAAATAGCGGGTTTCATGACGGGCATCGGCGGACTGGCCTTGTACTATGGAATCGGGCTTTACGAGGAGCAGATGCTGCTTTTTACCTTCGCCGGTCTCGTGCTTCTCATCACCGGAATCCTCGTGAAACGTAAATACCGGTAGCCCTATGTTCCCCAAGCTTGACCCGCTCCTTCACTCGGAACTCCGGCTGGCGGTGATGAGCATCCTGGCCGGAGTGGATGAAGCCGATTTCACCTATCTGAAGAAACAGACGAGTGCTACCTCCGGGAACCTCAGCGTGCAGATAGACAAGCTCACCGCCGCCGGCTATATTACGGTGGAGAAGGGCTTCAAGGGCAAAATGCCCCGTACTACATGCAAAATAACCCCTGCAGGCCAGGAAGCCTTCAGCAAATACGTAGAAGCGCTGAAAGAATACCTTTCGGCGGGTAAATAACCGATTGAAATATGATGAAGATTACCAAGACCATTTTATGGGGCTTGTTAGCCGCCGCATGGCTTTCCGGGGCCGATGCATGGGCACAGGCCGACCCGCTCGAACAGGGCGCCATGTCCGTCAGGAAACTGGATGGCGGACTGTATTATATGGAATACAAAGGAGATGACGGCTTTGCCTCTCTCCTGGAAAACGGAGGCGGACGCAGCGCGGCTGAATTATCGGCATACGTTACGCGCTTTCTCTCCAA
>Ga0310697_10000182_pt1 | contig 89489 bp, 80 predicted proteins | sample 172DNAGHGlowgp2_FD_203883 | JGI IMG/M metagenome (GOLD analysis project Ga0310697, IMG submission 203883) | Sheep rumen microbial communities from Palmerston North, Manawatu-Wanganui, New Zealand - 1728 DNA GHGlow gp2 (v2) (version 2) | ecosystem: Host-associated > Mammals > Digestive system >...
TGAAAGAAGAAACCTGTCCGCTTGGATTTTAGCAAAACTCTTTCGAGTTTCAATACACTTTTATATAACAGGAGGTGTTAATTGTGAGTATCGTCCTTACTTCGTTGGTAGTAGGTGTGGTCTCGACCGCAATCGGTACCGTCGTCGGCAACTGCATTTACGACCGCTTTGTAAAACGCAGCAGGCGTTAATCACCATCTGCCCGCCCTCTAATCGGTCTCATCAACCGGTTATGGCAAAACGAAGCCCCCGTCGGGTCATCACTCCGCGGGGGTTCTTCGTTTGTGTTAATTGTGATTACCGTCCTTACACGGTGAATAGCAATGTCATGAAACACGCTTAATGTACCACATGCCTGCGCCTTTGTCAAACCGTTTGTCCGCTCGTCAAGCGTCGGTACAGTTTCATGAGCTCCGCAACGACCGCCGCCTCGTCGTACAATATCGATTCGAAGCCGTAGGCAAGCGCGACGTTTAAGTCGTTACGCTTGTGCGCGTCTTTGAGCGGTTGCGGCATTGTTTCGGGGTTATAGAGCGTCGCGAACGTCCAACCGTCGAAACCTGCGCGGACGTCCAAAATTTCTTGCGCCGAACGTTCGATTGCGCGCCGCTGCGAAGGCGTCGGCTCCGGCCACGGAAAATTATTGTACACTACGTCTTTTGAATAACGATAGCGACTTTCCAATCGCCCACCGACTGTCCGCACCCAAGCCATATGAATCGAAGACGTTAAAACGCCGAAGTGATAAAGCGTCGCGTCACGAATAACAAGAACCAAATTGCTGGCAATAACACTCGGCGGCATGAAACCCATTGGAATATAAAGACGGCGTTCAGAGCTGACACTTGGCACCAGAATATAATTGCCGCGCGGAAAATTTTCGACGTGAAAGCGTGTCGGCGCCGCGGCGATTTTGCGCGTGGGTTTGCTTTTGCTCGCCAACCGATAAGCTGCGACGTTCTCGACGCGCTCCCAACAGAGCGGCATTTTTTTTATCTCGTCGAACGACAAATCGCCCAGCCACAGACAAAATCGTTTGATGCCTTTGATAAACTCTTGCGCGCCGTACCACGGATGAAAATACTGCGCGGCGGCGGGCTCGTGCTTAATGAAGTCTTCCATTTCGTCGGGCGTGAAAAGATAGTTGCCGTCGTCGATTGGCTTATTGCCGATGCCGATTTCGGGCACGCCGTCTTGGAGGGGCTCGTTGCGGCTTTCGACGAAAATGTTTTCGCCGTCGACAAGGTAAGCGTTGATGTTCTTGGCGACACGTTCCTTGCCGTCATCGAAGATTTTCTTGCGCTTGACATTTGGCGCGACGCTGAAGCCGACAATCACGCAGTGGACGTGCGCCATGTTGTCCGAATCGCTGTACCATTTGAACGTTCGATAAGCGAAGTCGATATGGTTGCCCGCCGCGAAAAGATTTTTCCAGAGCGCGCCGACTTGGTCGCCTTGGCAAACCGAATTTGTCGACACGAACGCGCAACGAATCTTCGTGCCCTTGATGAAGTCGACAGCCTTCTTGTACCAGCACGTCACGTAATCGAGGTTGGCGATATTGTTCCAGCCCGCGAAGACGCGTTGCATATCGGCAGCCTGCGCGGCGGACTTCATGCGCGCGCCGACAAATGGCGGGTTGCCGATGATGTAATCTACGGCGGGCGCGACGCTGTGCCAGTCGAGTTGCAGGGCGTTGCCGACGGTGATTTTCGCTTCGTCTTTTATTATGGGCTCCGTCGCCAAGTTTTTTCCGATATGATTTTCGGTATCTTGGAGCATTTGATTTTCGGCGATATACATGGCGACTTGCGCGACGGCGGCGGCGAACGGTTCAATCTCAATGCCGTAAAACTGATTGATAGAAACTTTAATCGGGTTGTCGGGCAACGCAACGTTCAAGCCGCGCAGTTCTTCAAGGATTTCGTTTTCGAGTTGGCGGAGTTCCTTATAAGTCGTGGTCAAGAAATTTCCGCTGCCGCAAGCCGGGTCGAGGAACGTAAGCTTTGCAAGCTTATCCTGCAGGTCGAACAGTGCTTGCGGGCGATTTTGAATGCGGCGACGTTTGATGTTGTCGAATTCGTCGCGCAGGTCGTTAAGGAACAGCGGCTTGATAACCTTGCGGATATTGTCTTCGTCGGTGTAGTACATGCCGCCTTCGCGCTGAACGTCGGGCTTGAAGAGCGATTCAAAGGTCGCGCCGAAAATTGGCGGGCTGATTTCGCGCCAGCTGAATCTTACGAATTCGTTGAAGCCGACTTTCAAGATGTGTGCGCGGTCGATTGCGAGTTTCAAGTTTTCTTTTATCGGCGGGATGTCAAGTTTTTCGTCGAAGAGTCCGCCGTCGACGTAAGGGAATTTTTTCAGCGTGTCGTCGAAGTCGTCGCGTTCGTCGTCGGGCGTGTTGAGCACGTCGAACACTTTTTGAATCGCGTCGCGAAAATTTTCGGGCGGAATGGTTTGCAGGTAGTCGCCGAATTTTATTTGCGTGAAGGTCGTGGCGTCGTCGGCATAGAAGCAAAAGACGAGGCGCATACAAAATTTGCGAAGCAGTTCGACAAAGGCGGGCTCGCGTCTGCGATAATTTTCGTCGAAGGCTTTGCAAATTTGCTCGACGATTTTGGCGGCGTCCTTGGTGATTTTTTCTTCGGGCGGCTTGTCGTCGGCGTTCGGGTCGATTAGGAATTTGAATCGCTTGTAATGGTAGCGCAGTTCGCGGAGGCTGATAACGGTCGGCTCGCGCTCAAAGAGATTTTTTTTCATGTCGTAAATGCGGAACTCGGCAAAGTTGCAAGTGACGATCCAACGCGGCTTTTCGTTTTCGGGCAGGGCGTCGACGTAGCGCATTGCTTGTTCAAAGGGCGTGAGGTATTCGCCGTCGGACTGCCGAATTTTTTGCTCAAGGCTGACGCCGAACGTCTTGTGCTCGATTAAAACTTTTGTCTTGGCGATGTAAGCGTCGATGTGCTTGCCGCCGGCGACGGGCTTTTGAAATTTAATAAGGTCTTCGGGGCGTTCGACGTTGAAAATGTCGCGCAGGAACGTCAGCCAAAAGACTTGGTCGTTGCCGATTTCGCTGCCGCCTTCGTACCAGTCGTTGGCGAATTTTTTTGCGGCGTCAAGTTGCCGGGTTTCGTCCTCGTTCATAAAAAAATCCCTCCCGCGCAGATTATAGCACGCGGCGAAAAATAATTTGCACGGCGGCGCGGTTGTCACGAAAAATAATTTATAGTACATTATGGCGGAAGGAGTGATTGCAATGCGCGTTGTGATAGTCGGAGCGGGCAAACTCGGATACACGATAGCCGAACTTTTGAGCAATGAGCAAATGTCGGTAACGGTAATCGACCGCGAAGAAGAACAGCTCGTCGCGGTGAAAAACAACTTGGACGTGCTGACGATAACCGCCAACGGCGCGAGCCCGATAACAATGGACGACCCCGACGTAAACGGCGCGGACGTGTTCATTGCGGTCACCGACATCGACGAAGTAAACATGGTTGCCTGCATTCTTGCGAAGAAGCACGGCATAAAACATACAATCGCCCGAATCCGCGACATGCAGTTTATCAGCGAGGCAAAGGACTATCTGAAAAAAAATTTTGACATAGATTTGATGCTCAACCCCGAAGTGATAGCGGCGCACGAAATTTATCGAATCCTCATGACGCCGGCGGCTCTGGACGTGGACGAATTCGCGGGCGGCAAAGTGCGGCTTTTTGAAGTCAAAATCAACAAGCACAGCAAATACGTCGACATTCCGCTGAAAAATTTAAAGTTGCCGACGGGCGTCCTTGCCGGGCTGATTTTCCGCGATCATCAAATGATAATCCCGCACGGCGACGACGCGCTCCAAGTAGACGACAACGCGTACTTTATCGGCTTCCCCGACGCGATACAGAAATTCAGCTCCAATTTCGTGCGGCAGGAATCGCGCAAGCTTGAACGCGTCATAATAATCGGCGCGGGGCGAATCGGGCGGACGTTGGCTGTCATGCTCGTCAAGGCGGGCGTCAAAGTCAAAATCTTCGAGAAAGACCGCGACCGTTGCGAAGAAATGGCGCAACTTTTGACGGGCGACAGCATGGCGATATACGGCGACGGCACGAACATTGACTTGCTTGCGCAGGAGGGCGTTGCTTCGGCGGACGTGGTTGTCTGCCTTACCGAAGACGACAAGCTGAATTTGATGATGGCACTTTTGGCGAAACACCTCGGCGCGAAAAAAACCGTCGTGCGCGTCTATCGAACGGAATACGCTGACTTGATTGAAAAAGTCGGCGTTGATGTGGTAATATCTGCGCGGCTTTTGTCGGCGAGCGAAGTGTTGGCGTTCGTGAGACGCGGCGGCGTGGTTAGCGTTTCGATATTGGAAGGTGCGCGCGCCGAGGCGGTTGAAGTTATCGTTCAGAGCGGCGCGAAAGTCGCGGGCAAGAAACTCATGGACGTGCGCCTTCCGAAGTCGTGCTTGGTCTGTGCTTACGTTCGCAAGGGCAAAGCGGCTATCCCCAACGGTCACACGATTCTTGAGCCGGGCGACAGGACGATTTTATTTTGCCTGCGCGGCGCGGCGCAAGAAGTCATGACGTGGTTTAACTGAGGAGGCGGCAACATGTTCGTCGGCAGAGAAAATAAAATTTCGGCGGAACACCTGCAAGCCGGCGAGACTATAATTATAATCGGCTTCGGGCAATCTATGACGCCGATTTTGAAATCCGGTCAGCCCGCGCAGGTCGCGCCCGTCACCGCCGACACACCCCTTGCCAAAAATGATGTCGTCTTTTGCAAAGTCGCGGGGCATTACTACCTGCACAAGATAACCGCGATTCGCAACGGCAACACCTACCAAATCTCGAACAACCACGGGCACGCCAACGGCTGGTGCAGTCGCAAATGTATCTACGGCGTCATGACAAAAAAACTTTGACGGAGGAGACTTCCTATGTTTAATTTCTCACGCAAAGACACGGAGTTTTTCGATTTGTTTCTGGAGAACGCGAAATTCTTTCACTTGGGCGCGGTGTTGCTCGACGACGTGATTAAAGACCCCAATCAAGCCCTTGAACGCATTGAAGACATTTTGGGGCTCGAATCTTCCGCCGACGCCGTCAACGAAAAAATTATCAACAAGCTGAACTTGAGCTTCATAACGCCGATCGACCGCGAAGACATTTACGCGATAGCCGGCGAACTCGCCAAGGGCGTCGACATGTTGCAGGGCGCGTTGCAACGAATCATCATGTATCACGCGGGGCACTCGACCAAACGCTCTCACGCCTTGACCAAACTTTTGGTCGACAGCACCAACGAACTTGTTACGGCGTTCAGGCTCCTTGTCGACGTGAAAAAAAATCAGCGCGAAATTCTCGACGCCGTGCACCGCATTGCCGACAACGAGAGTCGCGGCGATTTGATTTACCGCGCGGACATCGGCATTCTCTTCGACGAGGCGGCGGAGGCTGCTCGCGAACACGGGGCAAGTCGCGCCGTCATTCACCTTATCAAGTGGAAGGACATCCTTGAAGACGTGGAAGAGGCTCTCGACCACACCAAGAAAGTCGGCGACATGATTCGCGGCGTCGTCATGAAGTACGCTTAAAAATTTCCGTTGTCCTAAAAATCCCGCCGATTGATTCGACGGGGTTTTTTCGTTGCATTTTGGCGACGGGTATGGTACAAAGCATGCAGTTCAGATTTTAAATTTGGAAAGAAATTTGGGGGTGACGCAACGACGCCGGTTGTGGGAAACATTTTCCAAAAGGTACAAGCGGCGTCAAATCAACAAACTCAAGACTTTCATGAAACTCATATGACAAAAAATTTCGAGAACATTAGCGAAAATCGGTGCGTTTGAAATCTCTTTCCAAAACCGCCGAATGAATCGCACAAGGACGCCACCTTTAGGGTGTGCCGTCGCGACATATCTCATACCGTTTACGGTCTTTAGAGCAATAAAAAATCCCGCCGAAGTTATCGACGGGGTTTTTTCGTTGCGGAAAATAATTCAGTCTTCGATGATGTAAGCTTTGAGGATTTCGCCGTAGTAGGCGACGTGCGGCTCGGAGTGCGCCGTGTTCGGGACGTAGAACTTGCCGAAACGACTGCTGATGTCTTTAATCGGCTGCTCTTGGCTAAACACGACGCGGCACTCAAACGTAAGCGGCAACTCTTTAATCGCGGGCGGACGAACGATTTCCGGCTCGACAAGGTGAACGCCCGCCTTTGCAAGCTTGTCAACGTCGCGCCCCGACTTGCTGCCGCAAATGCCGATAGCTTTGACCGCTTCCTTCGACGGCTCGCCCAACGGCGCGCAAATCGTAAATTCGCCCGTGCGTTCAAGCAAATCGTAAGTGAAACGGCTCGTGCGGACGTAAGCCGTGAAAATCGGGACGCCCCACTCAATGCCGATTGTGCCCCAACCGATCGTCATGGCGTTTACGCAATCTTCAGCCTCGCTCGTCAGCAAAATGCCGCGCGGCAACGCTTTAAAAATTTCGCCGGCGTAATCGAACGCGTTAATCTCTCTCTTCATGATAAGACCTCCTCGCCACGAATTATAATCGTCGACGTTGACGGCGGCAAGCGGCTTTGCTAGACTGAAAAAAATTTTTCGGAAGGGAGCAGTTATCATGTTCATGACCAAGCCTATGGAAATCGAAGAACGCAGCATGGAAATAATCGCGCCGCATTTGGCGGGGCTCAACCTCGGCGACGACGAAAAAAAAATTTACTCGCGAATCATTCACGCGTCGGGCGACGTTGATTACGCGTCGATAATCCGCATTCACCCCGAAGCCGTTGCAGCGATTAAAGCGGCTCTTCTGCGCGGCGCGAACATTTTCACGGACGTTGAGATGGTGCGGCGCGGCATAAGCATTCGGACGTTCACGAAGTTCGGCGGCGAAATTTATTGCAAGATCTCTGATGTCGACGTTCGCGAATTCGCCAAGCGCGAAGGAATTACGCGTTCGATGGCGGCGATGAGAATTTTCGGCAAGCGGCTCCAAAATGAAATCGTTGCTATCGGCAACGCGCCGACTGCCCTGTTTGAAGTGTTGCGGCTCGTTCGCGAAGAAAACATTCGTCCCGCCGCGATAATCGGCGTGCCCGTCGGCTTCGTCGGTGCTGCGGAGGCTAAGGCTCAACTTGCCGCGCAGGACGAAATCCCCTACATCACGGTCGAAGGCACAAAGGGCGGCTCGTCAATCGCGGTCGCCGCCGTCAACGCGATTCTTTACATGCTCGACAATTCGCGCGGGCTTATCGAAAAATAAGGAGCGATTCATCATGAAAAAATGCAAAATCACGATACTCAAGACGACGTTGCAAGAGGACTTGGCAAAGGAATACGGCGTACCGAATTTGTCGACGTGCCCGATTATGCGCGAAGGGCAAACGTTTTACGCGTCTTGGGCAAAGCCCGAAGGTTTCTGCGACGAGGCGTGGAAGGCGGTTTATCAATACGTGTTCGCGTTGGCGCATGGTGCGGACGGCTGGTATTACGGCGACTGGATTGACCCGAAGCACAAGGGCGTTGCGATTTGCTCGTGCAATGACGGCTTGCGCCCCGTTATCATAAAGATTGAACGGACGGACGAAGATGCCGATTAATTTCCCGCGCCTGATAATCGCGGCGACACAGAGCGGCTCCGGCAAAACGACGATAACGGCGGGACTGCTCGGCGCGTTGAAAAATCGCGGGCTGAACGTTCAGGCTTACAAGGTCGGCCCCGATTATATCGACACGGGCTGGCACGCGTTGGCTTGCGGCAAGCCGTCACACAACTTGGACAGTTGGCTCGTCGGCAAAGATAAGCTGACGGAAATTTTCGCGACGACGGCTCGCGGCGCGGACGTGTCGATAATCGAAGGCGTCATGGGTCTTTACGACGGAGGGCGCGGCGGCGTGAGTTCGACGGCTGAAATCGCCAAGTTGCTTGACGCGCCTGTCGTGTTGGTTATCGACGCCAAAAGCATGGGCACTTCGGCGGCGGCAGTTGCGTTGGGTTTTCGCGAATTCGACACATCGGTCAAACTCGCGGGTGTGATTCTTAATCGGATCGGATCGGACTCGCATAAAAAAATGATCGTCGACGCCTTGGACGCGCTCGGCATAAAATGTTTCGGCGCGATTATGCGCAACGACGAATTCACTTTGCCGGAACGCCACCTTGGGCTTGTGCCGACAACGGAAAATCGTGCTATTGACGCGTTGAAAAAAATCTGCGCGGCGGTCGAAAAGCAAGTTGACATTGACGCGCTGATTGCACTCGCCCTAACCCCTGCCTCCTTGTCCCCGTCCCCTAGTCCTTGTTCCTTGTCCCTTGTCCCTTATCCCTTAACCATAGGCGTGGCGCGCGATGAGGCGTTCAGTTTCTATTACGACGCCGGCTTGAAGGAACTTGAACGGCTCGGCGCGCAAATCGTGTACTTCAGCCCGCTGAACGATACGACGCTTCCGAAGGTCGACGGCTTGATAATCGGCGGCGGCTTCCCCGAAATGTTCGCGGCTCGACTTGAACGCAACAAAAAAATCCGCGCAGAGATTCACGACGCGGCAGAAGCGGGCTTACCGATCTTCGCGGAATGCGGCGGATTTATGTACTTGATGCGCGAACTGATTGACTTCGATGGGCGGCGATTCAAAATGTGCGGCGTGCTTGACGGCGTGGCGACGATGACGAACAAATTGCAGACAGTCGGCTACGTCACGGCTGAATTGTTGCGCGACTGCGTACTCGGCAGGGCGGGCGACGTGATTCGCGCTCACGAGTTTCACTTTTCGACGGCGGAGACTTCGGGCGAAAAAATTTTCAAGTGCACGCGCCTTCGGACGAGCAAAGAATATTTCGCGGGCGCGGCGCGCAAAAATATCGTCGTGTCGTATCTGCACATTCACTTCGCGGGCTGCCCGAACGCCGCCAAAACTTTCGTCGACGCCTGCAAAAATTTTCGGAAGGAGATGACTTAAATGGCTGCCGAAATTCTCAACGACAGAGATTTTTACGACCGCTATGAAATCATCGGAGGGGAAAAATTTATGTCACCTGCACCAAATCTTGACCACAGCGACATCATCTTCAAACTTGCTTTTGTTATTGGCGGATATTTGATTGAGCACAAGAGCGGCTACGTTTATACCGACAGCACCGACGTTCACTTTTCCGACGGCAGCTTGTACAAGCCCGATTTGTCCGTCGTGCTCAAGTCGAACGAAAAGATTCTTGCAGGACGTAAAGCGATTTACGGCGCGCCCGACATGGTTGTCGAAGTGCTGTCCTATTCGACGCGCAAAAAAGATCTCGGCGTCAAGAAAGACACTTACGAAGCGCAAGGCGTCCGCGAATATTGGATTGTTGATCCGTGGGCAAAGAGCGTTACGGTGTATCTTTTGCGTGACGGCAAATATTTTCTTGACGACAGGTACATTTTGCTTGAAGGCAGCGACTTTGAGACATTGACCGACGAGGAAAAAGTTGAGCTCAAAACCGAAGTGCCCGTTGCCATTTTGGACGGTTTTAAGGTTCCGCTGAAATTTATTTTTGATTGGGGCTACTGACCTAAAGAAAAACCCGCCGCTCGCTTGAGTGACGGGTTTTTTATTGCTTGCGTATGATTATTTTTTGCTCTTGACGTAATTAATCAGACCGCCCGCGTTGGCAATCTCCTGCACGAAGCCGGGTAACGGGTGCGCTTGGAAGGTGTCGCCCGTCGTCAAGTTTTCAATCGTGCCGGTGGCAGTGTCGATTCTCAACACGTCGTCTGCGGAAATTTTTTCTACGGCGTCGCCGATTTCGAGGAGCGGCAAGCCGATATTAATTCCGTTGCGATAGAAAATCCGCGCGAAGCTCGCTGCAATGACCACGGGAATGCCCGACGCCTTGATTGCAACGGGCGCGTGTTCGCGACTGGAGCCGCAACCGAAATTTTTTCCGCCGACCATGATGTCACCCGCCTTGACGTTCGCGGCAAAAGTTTCGTCGATGTCAACCATGCAGTGCTTTGCCAATTCGGCGGGGTCGAACGTGTTCAGATAGCGCGCAGGGATTATGACGTCGGTATCTATATTGTCGCCGTAACGCCAAACTTTGCCTTCGATTTTCATTTAAAGCACCTCCTCAGGCGTGGAAATTTTTCCGGTGATTGCGCTTGCCGCCGCGACGAACGGGCTTGCAAGATAAACTTCGCTGTCGACATGTCCCATGCGTCCGCGGAAGTTGCGGTTGGTCGTCGATACACAACGTTCGCCCGCGCTCAAAATGCCCATGTATCCGCCGAGGCAAGGGCCGCACGTCGGACAACTCACAACGCAGCCCGCGTCGATGAAAACGTCAATCCAGTGGCAGTGCATTGCCTCCTTGTAAATCTCCTGACTGCCGGGGATGATTATGCAACGCACGTCGGGATGAACTTTGCGCCCGCGCAGGATGCCCGCCGCAATGCCGAGGTCTTCAAGGCGTCCGTTGGTGCACGAGCCGATAACGACTTGATTGATTTTGATTTCTCCCAGTTCGTCAACGGGCTTGACGTTTTCGGGCAAGTGCGGCAGGGCGACGACGGGTTTCAGTTCGCTCAAGTTGATTTCGACGGTCGCGCAATATTTTGCGTCGGCGTCGGCAGCGGCAGGTTGGAAAGTTTTCTTAACGCGCCGAGCAACGTACATTTCGGCTTTCTCGTCGAAGGGGAAGACGCCCGCCTTCGCGCCCGCCTCAATCGCCATGTTGGAGATCGTCAAGCGGTCGGTCATTGACAATTCGGCGACGCCTTCGCCCGTGAACTCAAGAGCTTTGTAAAGCGCGCCGTCGACGCCGATTTTGCCGATAAGCGTAAGGATAACGTCCTTGCCGCAAATGTTCTTGGGTTTCTTGCCCGTGATGTGGACGTTGACGGCTTCGGGGACTTTGAACCAGGCTTTGCCCGTGGCGAGCCCGACGGCCAAATCGGTGGTGCCCACGCCCGTCGAAAAGGCGTTGACTGCGCCGTAAGTGCAAGTATGGCTGTCCGCGCCGATAATCAACATGCCGGGGGCAACGATTCCGAATTCGGGCAAGATGACATGTTCAATGCCGACGCGTCCCTGTTCGTAGTAGTGCGCGATTTTGTTCTTGCGGGCGAAGTCGCGCATAATCTTGGCGAGGTCTGCGCTTTTGATGTCCTTGGCGGGTTGGAAGTGGTCGGGAATCAGCGCGATTTTGTCGGGGTCGAAAACAGGTCGCCCGATTTTTTCAAATTCCTTGATTGACGGCGGCCCCGTCACGTCGTTCGCCATGACCAAATCAAGGTCGCAGATGACAAGTTGTCCCGCCTCCACGGCGTCAAGCCCGGCGTGGCGTGCGAGAATTTTTTCGCTCATTGTCATGCCCATAAAGTTGCCCTCCTAAAATTTTATTCGTAAGCTTCAAGCAGTTTCCTCACGACATCCTCGTGATTTTGTTTCAACTCAAAAGGCGTCCACTTGTCATATTTGTTAAGTATGCGAACTAAATTGGGAAATCGTTCGATATTTTGTTGAAAATAACGGCGTTTCTTTTCTTCATAATCGAGATTGCTTAATGAGGAGTTTTTATGTTTGGTCACCAAAGCAAGATTGCCAAGCTTATCCATCCATTCTGTGCGCTCTAAGTCGCAAAAATTTTTTCGCCACTGACTGTCTCGTGGAGAATTTTGAGGCAGAATATGTTCAATGCTGATTTCATCCGCGATTAAAAATTCCGTATCGTTACCGTTGTAAAGTAAATCCAGCTTAAGCAGAAGATATTTTGCGTAACCAGTTCTTTTGTCTGAATGCACCGCTTTGTTCAAGATATTTTCCATGTCTCTTAAATTGATTTCAAAAACTTTAGAAGTAAAGAGCTTGTCTAAAGAACGTGTTAAATCGATTTCTCTAAGTATCGCACAAAAATTTTCAATCCTTTTGGCAGAAGAGAGTCCGCAAATCCAATCAGCTGAAATTTTTTTATCCAAAAGTTTTATGAATTCGCCGAATCTGCCACAGTTAGGATTTTTCTTGTAAAAGAGCAAGACAGCCGCTTTCCAATAATCGGTATTTAAACCAGAAGTCATGAGTCGCAGGTAATTCGTAGCCAGATATTTTTCTTTTTTGTCATTGATGACGCTGTTAAAAGTCTTCTTGTAAATTTCAAACAGACCATCAATAAATTCAAAAGTTCCGCGACCTTTGTTCAAACGTTTTTTAGAATAGATATCTTCTTCAAACTCTTTAAGAAGAGTAGCCTTAGCTTTACGTTTGGTCAAAATTGCGAAAACATGCGTCAAAAATTGGTCGAAATAGTCGCCCAATTCTTTTTCCATTTTATGCCATTTTTGTGTGTATCTTTTTCTGTCATCCGCTCGCTTGAATTCGCGAAGATTTATTGCCTTTAGAAGATCGCTGTTGCTGAGTTTTACTCCGCGATTGTTCAGCACAGTGAACAGCTGAAAAGCATCGTCGAATTCTTCCGTCCAAATACAAATAAGCACAACTTTTTTCCAAAGATAAATGAAATATTCTCCAAGTTTAATGATACTTTCTTCTTGAAAGAAATTTTGTATAGTAATTATCGCCGTTGCCATATTGCGGACAGAAATATCTGCCGTTTTGTTCTTGGTAAACAATTTGATTTCATCAAGCCTTTGAGTTGCTCCGTCAGCTTTGACGTATTTGTCTATAAAGTCCCGCACGTCGTCGCGGATATCAAACTCGATTCGCAAGCACTCAGGTTTTTCTGAAAAAGTATCCTCTTCTTGAAAGACCGCTTCACGACATTTTTTTATTAGCTTTTCGTCATCAGAAATATCACGAATGACAGCTAAGGTTAAAAAAATTGTTGTCAAGCGTTGCTGCCCGTCAAGAATTTCAAATTCGTCTTCGCTAATCGTTTTTAAGACAATTGCCCCTAAAAAGTATTGGGAATTTTTATTTTCTTTGTATGCTTCCAAAGTGTCAGTAAGAAGAGCTTCGACGTGCTCACTTTCCCAAACGTAGGGACGCTGATAATCAGGAATGCGATATCGCGAATCAAAAACTTTTTCTAATATTTTTTTGACACAATCAATGTCTTTAGCCACGAGTTCACCAACTTTAGCAATAAGGAGCCGAGAGCAGAAAAATTTCTACTCCCGACTCCAAATTAAACGTCTGTGTTAAATCAGTCTTTCGACAAGTCGGAGCCGTCTTTGAGCCAGCTCATCATGCCGCGCAGTTTCTTGCCGACGGTTTCGATTTGATGTTCGGCGTGGATTCTGCGTTGCGCCAGGAAGTTGACGCGACCCGCCGCACGATTCTCGACGAGCCAGTTGCGGGCGAAGGAGCCGTCCTGAATTTCGGCGAGAGCCTTTTCCATAGCCTTGCGGACTTCGGGCGTGATAATCTTCGGTCCGGTGGTGTAGTCGCCGTATTCCGCCGTGTCGCTTATGGACTTGCGCATCTTCGCCATGCCGCCTTCGTACATGAGGTCGACGATAAGTTTCATTTCGTGGAAGGTCTCGAAGTAAGCGATTTCGGGCTGATAACCCGCTGCAACCAAAACCTCGAAGCCGTTCTGAATCAGATGAGTGACGCCGCCGCAAAGCACGCATTGTTCGCCAAAAAGGTCGGTCTCGGTCTCTTCCTTGAAGGTCGTCTGCAGGACGCCTGCGCGGGTGCCGCCGATTCCGCGAGCGTAGGCAAGAGCGATGTCGAAGCAATGTCCCGACGCGTCCTGTTCGACAGCGAAAACATCGGGGACGCCGCCACCTTCGACGAACGTGCGACGAACGAGGTGCCCCGGACCTTTGGGCGCGACCATGAACACGTCGATGTCTGCGGACGGAATGATTTGCTTGAAGTGAATGTTAAAGCCGTGCGCGAACGCCAATGCCGAGCCGCTCTTGAGGTTGGGCGCGATTTCGTTTTTGTATACACTTGCCTGTTTCTCGTCGGGGATAAGGATCATCGTGATGTCGGCAACCTTGACAGCTTCGGGGACGGTCAAAACTTTCAAACCGGCTTTTTCGGCGACTGCTTTGGACTTGGAGCCCGCGTACAAGCCGACGACGACGTTGACGCCGCTGTCACGCAAATTCAAGCTGTGCGCGTGTCCTTGGCTACCGTAGCCGATAATCGCGACGGTTTTGCCGTTCATGATTTCCCAATTAACGTCTTGGTCATAGTAAGTTTTTGCCATTGATTGAACCTCCAAAAAAAATCATTGGTGAACTGTATGGCAGTTTATCACGATTTATTTTGAGATTCAAGTTTTTTCCGCGCCCAATATGCTTTCAAGGCGGCGGAAATTTTTGCGCATGTTTCTGGAGAACGAGAACCATATTTTTTGCCTGTTCTAGCGACAGATAATTTACGTTTTTGTTCTTCGGACATTTTCTTGCCTTTGTTCCAAGCGAGTTTTCCTTTTTCAGAAGCAGAAATTTTTGCTTTTTGTTCTTCGGAAAGTGGTTTGCCATATTGAGGATTATTTTCGCCGCTGACATCAGCGTGATTAGCGGAAATCTTTGCGCGCGACTTCGCCGTGTGTTTATATCCGGTACAACCGTCGCCGCCGTCCGTCAAGTTGTAGCCGTTCGGAGCCTTGCTGTTGAGCTTGGCGATCCAGTAGCATTCTTTCTCGTTCAGCCTTTCGACGGGGCAAACTTCGATGACTTCGACCGTGAAATTTTTCCAGCCGTACTTTGCGATAGCTGCGTCAATGGCGGATTTGCCTTTGTTGCTCTTGTGACCATAAATTCTCTGGTTCAGTTTCTGCCGCGTCTGCCCGACGTAAGGCTTGCCGTTGATCTTGTTCGTGATCCGATAGATGACGCCCATGCGCGTGGCGACAGTGACGCCCGACGATTGTTCGCCGCTTGGCAATTGACAATCGCCTTGCGAATTGATATTATCGCACATACAGAAAAACCTCCTTGTTGTTTGGTTTGCTTGTTGGGCACAACCATTCTAACAAAGAGGTTTTTCGACGTCAAGGAGACAATTCACAAAAGATTCTTGCTGTAGTATTCGCTGACCTGATGTTCGTCGTTGATAGTATTTTCGCCGCGTTCAAGGGCGACGAGCCCCGTGCGGATGACTTCCAAAATGCCGTAGGGCGCAAGGAGCCGCGTGAAGGCGGTAACCTTTTCGTCGTTGCCGGTTATCTCGAAGATGAGCGTCGTGGGTTGAACGTCGACGACGTGGGCGCGAAACAGCTCCGCCATTTTCAGCACGTCAAGGCGATTGTTGTCGTCTGCTTTGACTTTAATCATCGTCATTCCGCGCGTGACCGCCGTAGCCGAATCCAATCGCTGAACCGCTTGCACGACGGGCATCTTTTCCAGCTGTTTAATCATTTGGTCAATCAGAGCCGCGTCGCCTTGAACGACAACCGTTATCCGCGAAAATTCGGGCGATTGCGTTATCCCGACCGATAAGCTGTCGATATTAAATTCTCGGCGGCTGAACATGCTCGCCACGCGCACCAAGACGCCCGGTTGATTCTCGACGTAGACCGATAAAACGTGCTTCATTAATTGCAGCCTCCTTGTAAGGGGTTATTTTTTTTGGCGCAGTTGGTCGCTTTAAAAGCGACGGAACAGCGGTCGCGCTTAAGCGTTCAATAACCTCAGCTTGTCTCCGCGCCTCTACGTAACGGCAATCAATTTTTCCCGCGCAATTGCAACATCAATATCGCCGCAAATATCGCGACGCCCGCAATGTCCGTGGCAAGCCCCGGCTTAATCATCATGATTCCGCCCGCCCCCAAAAGCACGCGTTGCCATTTAATCAGCGGCGCGGCAAGGTATCCGATAAGCGACGAACTGAGCGCGACCATGCCGACTATCGCCGTCACCAGCGACAAAATCAGCCCGCCCGTCACGCCGTGCATTAGCAACAGCTCCGGGTTGAGGACGAACATGTAGGGGATTATGAACGCCGCGATTGCCAACTTCGACGCGTTGATTCCCGTGCGCAATGCGTTGCCGCCCGATATGCCCGAACCCGCGTAGGCGGCAAGCGCAACCGGCGGCGTCACGTCCGCGATTATCCCGAAGTAAAAAACGAACATGTGAGCCGCCAAAATCGGCACGCCCATTTGAATCAGCGCGGGAGCCGCAATCGTCGACGTTATGACGTAATTCGCCGTGGTAGGCACGCCCATGCCCAAAAGAATCGCCGTTATCATCGTGAGGAACATGCTCGGCAAGACAAGCCCGCCCGACAAGTCAAGCAACGCCGACGCCAACTTGAGCCCTACGCCCGTCTTCGTTACGACGCCGATTATTATGCCTGCAGCCGCGCATGCGACCAACACGCCCAAAACATTTCGCGCGCCCGTCTCCAAACCTTTGACTATCGCGGCGGGCGACATGCGCGTAGATTTTTTCAAGCTGCTGACGACGATTGACAAGACTATCGCGACGAGAGCCGCCCGCATTGGAGTATACCCGCTTACAAGCAAGTAGACGATAACAATCAGCGGTATCGCCAAATGTCCGCGCGTCCTGAGCAGTTCGCCGAGCTTGGGCAGTTCTTCGCGGGGCAAGCCTTTCAAGTCGTTGCGTTTCGCCTCGAAGTGCACGCCGAGCCACACGCCGATAAAATACAACGCCGCCGGTATGACAGCCGCCTTGACGATTTCGACGTAGGGCACCGCGACGAATTCCGCCATTAGGAAAGCCGCCGCGCCCATGACGGGTGGCATAAGCTGACCGCCCGTGGAAGCCGCCGCCTCGACTGCGCCCGCGAAGTCTTTGTGGTAGCCGAGCTTTTTCATCATCGGTATCGTAAGCGAGCCCGTGCCCACGACGTTGGCGACGGACGAGCCGCTGACCGTGCCCATTAAGCCGCTTGACAACACAGCGACTTTCGCGGGGCCGCCGCTTGCCCAGCCCGCAACCGCGTTCGCAACGTCAATGAAAAATTTTCCGAGACCCGTGCCCTCCAAGTACGCGCCGAACAGAATAAACAGAAATATGAACGTCGACGAAACGCCCAGCGGTATGCCGAAAATCCCTTCCGTCGTGAAATAGACGTGGCTGACGAAATAATCAAGCGTCAAACCACGGTGCGCCAAAATCCCCGGCATGTATTGACCGAGGAACGCGTAACTTATGAAGAACAACACGACGCAGACCATTGGGATTCCGACGACTCGCCGCGCAGCCTCGATTACCAAAAGGATTCCGATTGTGCCGACAACGACATCTTCAGTCGTAGGCAATGCCGCCCGCAAAATCAGTTCGCGATAATTCAGCACGATATACGCGGGAGCTGCCGCGCCGAGGATTGCAAGTACGCCGTCAAGCGGGTGTAATTTGTCGCGCCGCCAAGATTTTCGCGTCGGGTAGAGCAGAAACGCCAAGCACAGCCCGAAGCCCAAATGAATCGCCCGTTGGATTTGCGCGTCAAGCAAACCGAAACTTGCCGTGTATATCTGGAAAACCGAAAAGCTTATCGCCAGCGCGGAAATGATTCGCGACATCGCGCCCGTATATTGCATTGTGTTTGATTCATTGTCGTATTTTTTCAGGACTTCTGCGGCGGACATTTCTTTTCGCTCCGGCACAGGCAACACCTCCCTAGATTTTTACGTAACTCGCGCCAAGCTCCAGAATTTTTATCGCAAACGACTCAAGCACCTGCGCGAAGTCGGCGGCAGTTCCGTCAAAGTCAACGTCAAGCTCAAGGCTCGTGTTCAGCTTGCGGGCAAAGGCGTCGTTCACGCCCGAAAGATTTTTGATTCGTTCGCGGACGGTCGTCAACGTGCCGCCCAATCGCTCGAACGTCGGTTGAGTTATCAGCAAAGTGATATGGCGTTCGACCTGCGCGGCGGACTTGAGCGCGGCGGTTGAAATGTCATTGCCGACGCGTCGCCCCGCCACCGTGAGCGCGTCATTACCGTTTAGGAAGTTGCCGCCGCCCGTCGTCGTGCCCGCGAAGATTATTTCGCCCGTATTGAGTTCGATAAGGCGACTCGAAATGCTAACTTCGTCCGCAGCCAAAAGTTTGACTTCGGCGACGGCAAGGCAGTCCGCGTGAAAATCGTTGGCAAGCGTCTTGCAAAGTTCGGCGTTGCTCGCCGCAGAGTACAGCCGCTGTTGCACGGCGCGATTGACTTGCGCAAGGTCGACGGTGCGCGTGAAGCCCTGCTGCTTAAGCGCGGAAATGATTTCGTTCTCGATTTCAACGTAACGCCGTCCGTTTGAATCGAAGGCAACGACAGCCACGCGGGGATTGTCGGCGTTGAAGTCGACGAGCGATTTTTTGTTGACTTCGCTGAGCCGCGCAGAAATTTTATCGTCCAGTTCGACGTTCACCTCGACGACGAAGATGCCGTTCACGACGCGGCTTGAAAGAACTTGCCAACTTTGCACGAGCCCCGCGCTGTCGACGGCGTTTTCGTCGGCAACGAGCATGGATTTTTGCACGCGGGTTTTGGAACGGACAGCCGCGCCGAATTTCTGTTCGACTGCCGCCCGCATTGCGTCATGAATCGCCGCGCGTTCGGTGTTGCCGCGCCCGACAGCGTGAACCGTTTCAGCCGCGCAGGTGCCGACGTTAATCAACGCGAGTGCCGCCAACGTCGCGAAAAATTTTTTCATGAGTAAAACCCCTTAAGGACTGAACGTGACTTTGACGGTGGTACCCTTGTCGACGATTGCGCCCGCACTTATGCTCTGATTGACCGCGAAGCCCGAACCTTCCGCCGCGAAGTTGACGCCCGCCTCGTTGGCAAGCCGCGCAGATTCGCGAATGCTCTTGCCGTAGAAATTCGGAACGCGCGCCGAATCGGGAGCAATCTGCTGTTCCTGATGAACTGCGGGGGCGGGCTCGGCGGGCACGACTTCTTTGGGTACATCTCGCTGTTGCAAGCCCTGAATCGAAGCGTCGCCCTCGCCAACGTCTTCGTCAAGTTCTTCGGCGTCTATGCCAAGCGGCGCGTCGCTTGGCTCAATCCTCAGATAACGGAACACTTGCGAAAAAATTCGGCTGGCAACGGGCGCGGCAATCTGTCCGCCGTAAAAGCTGCCGTAAGGGTCGTCAATCACGATAAGCAACGCAATCTGCGGGCTTTCCACGGGCGCGAAGCCGCAAAACGACGCGATATATCTGCCGTCGGTGTAGCCGGAGCCGTCCTCGTTGACTTTTTGGGCGGTGCCGGTCTTGCCCGCTATCCTGTAGCCGCGAACGGTAGCCTTGCGCCCGCCGCCCGTCGCCACGACCTGTTCAAGCAAGCCGACCAAAGTTTTATCCGTCGCGCTGTCAATCGTGCGCCGAACTTCCTCAACGTGCGTTTCGGAATACGTCGTGCCGTTCGCGTTTTTAATCGACTTGACGATATGCGGCTTGAGTAAAATGCCGTCGTTGGCAATGGCGCAGAAAGCCGTAATGAGTTGGAGCGGCGTGACGGCAATGCTTTGCCCTATAGCCATCGTCGCAATGTCGGAGTCAACCATCTCGTCTGGCGAATATAAAATGCCGAACTCTTCGCCGGGAAGTTCAATGCCCGTCGGCTCGCCGAACCCGAAAAGCCGCGCGTAGCTGATGAGTTTTTCCGCGCCAAGCTCGTAGCCGAAAATCGCAAAGCCGGTGTTCAGTGATTGCTTGACCACGTCGGCGAACGTCACGTAACCGAAGCTAGCGCCGTTCCAGTTTTGAATCTTCTTGCCCGAAAACATGACGTAGCCGGGGTCGTCGAAGGGCTGATTGGGCGCGACAATGCCTTCCTGCAACAGCGCGCCTGCAACAACCGCCTTGAACGTGGAGCCGGGCTCGTAAATGTAAGACACCGCACGATTTTTCCAGACTTCGGGCTCGTAGTCCCAAAAGCGATTGGGGTTGTAAGTCGGACGGTTCGCCATAGCCAAGATTTCGCCGGTGCGCGGATCCATTGCGACGCAAGTTATCGCAAGCGGGCTGTTCTCCGCCATAGCGCGGTCAAGTTCCTGTTCGACGATGAATTGAATCGCGCTGTCAATCGTCAGCTGAATCGTTTTGCACTTGTCGCCCTGATAGCCGTGTTGCGAAAAAATCGACTCCAAAATCGGTCTGTCCTGCGTGTCGGCGTAGATAAACGACTCGGTAACTTCGCCTTTGATGTATTTGTCCAACGCCTGTTCAATGCCGTCAAGCCCCTTGTCGTCGGTGCCCACGAAGCCCAAAACATTGGCGGCAAGCACGTCGTTTGGATAGTAGCGTTTCGCCTCGTCGCGGAAGCCCAAGCACACAGCGTAGCCTTTTTCGCGAATCAGCATGCGAATAGCTTCGTACTCTGATTGCTCAAGCCGCCGCTTAACCCAAGAGAAACCGCCGCCGACCGCAATGTCTTCCAAGATGTCAGCCTCAGTCTTGCCGACGAGCGGTGCCAAGTCCTTTGCCAACTGCGCGGGATTTTCGACGTGATTAGGGTCGACAAACAGCGATTTGGTCATCGTGCTTACGGCGAGTTCGCGCCCGTTCCTGTCGACGATTGCGCCGCGCGGCGACTGGACGGAATAATCGTGCCCGACTTGCCAACGCATCCTTTCGGCAAGTTCGCTGCCCTGCACGAGTTGCAACCAGCCGTAGCGGAAGACGACGACACCCATAAGACCGAGCAAAACCATGACGAGCCGCGTGATTCGCCCTTGAACGTATGCACGATCCTTTTTCATTTGGTCAGCTTCCCTATCGCCAACAGCACGGTGACGATTGCGCAAGCGACAGAATTCCACACTGCCTCCGCCAAGTCCTTGAAACTTGCAAGGCTCTTAGCCGAGTCTTTGCTTGCGCTGAGTACGTCGATAACCTGCGCAGCGATGTCGAACATGTCAATGCCCAGCGACAACAGCCAAAACACCGCCAACATAAAGGCGACGATTTTGACGCCCGTCTCCGTCGAAAAATTTATGGCGGTGGCGCAAGAGATTTTGAACGCGATAACCGCCGTCGCTATTGTTATCAGATACGACCACTCGCGCGGGTTCGGCAAAATGAATTGGAATATCACAAGCAAAACGATTGTCGCTAAAGCGTATGACAAAAGCCCCGCCGGTATACCAACTGCTTCTCGCATAAAAAAATCCCCTCGTCAATTTCTCGTCGCGTTTTGCAAGAGTGTATTCTTTAAGCGTCCTTCAATCGCGATGAGCTCTTTTTCGGCGGCTTGACGTTTTTGCCGACCTTCCGCCTGTATGCGCAACGTTTCTTGAATCGTGGAAATCAAGTCTTCGTTGACCTTCTTGACGGTGTCGATGTCGACGATGCCGCGTTCGTTCGCCTTTGCCGTGTCGATTGAGTTTTGCTTGAGCATTTCTGCGTTGCGGCGCAGCAAGTCGTTGGTGGCGTCGCTTACCATGCGCTGCAGTTCAATCGTTTCCTTTTGGCGCGTCAAGCCGAGCGCGATAACCATTTGATTTTTCCACAGCGGTATCGTGTGATAAATAGCGGATTGCACGCGGTCGATAAGGACGCGGTCGTTGTTTTGAATCAGACGGATTTGCGGCGCGGTTTGAATCGCCAACGTCTTGCTGAGCTTGAGGTCGTGAATTTTTTTCTCGAAGCGGTCTACGCTCTGTTCAAAGTCGTTAACAACCTGGACAGCCATGGGGTCGCCCGACGCCGCCGCCTGTTCGCGGAGCTTGGGCAGAGTGACGTTGCGGATTTCGTCAAGTTTTTCCTCGCCGGCGCGAATGTAAAGTTGCAACTGCTTGAAGTACTCAAGATTTTTCTGATAGAGCGTGTCGAACATGACAACGTCTTCCATCATCTTGACCTTGGAGTTTTCGAGCCCGGCTTGAATCTTGTCGACCTGCACGGACAGCTTATCGTAGCTGTTCATGACGTCTTCGGCTTTGTTGGCAAGCTTGCCGATAATCGGAATGTTACTTAGGAAGCTGCCGCTTTTCTTGGTCACGTCGAAGCCCTTGACTTTGCCGACGAGTTCGTTAAGCAGAACGCCGACTTCGCCCGCGTCCTTGGCGCGCACCTTGGCAAGAATGCTGTCCGAGAATTGTGCGATTTCTTTCTGCGCGGGCGATCCGAAACTTAGCGGCGTGCTTGAGTCCATTAAGTCGATGTTGTCTTTGATTGAGTTGACTTTGGCGAGTTCTTCGGGCGAGAGCGTTTCGATTTGCTGAGTGACTTTCGCGATTTCTTTTTCAGGTTCAACGGGTTTGTCGTCCTTGGCGGGCTCCGAGGTGTCCGCTTTCTTTTTAGCCATCAAATCAGCAAGGTTTATGTCTGCCATTGTAATAAGCTCCTTTCAATTCGGGGATTAACGACGATTCCTCTTGTCCCTTGTCCCTTTACCCTTTTCCCTTACGTATTGGTCGTAAAAATCTTCGACGGGCATGAACAGATAGCGAATGCCTTCGATCGTGCCGATAAAGCCCGGCAACAGCGTCCAGCTCAACAGGAAATAAATCACGCCCTGAAGAGTTTTGCCCTGATAAAATTTGTGCGCGCCGAACGAGCCGAGGAAGATTGCCAGCGCGGATTGAATCAGCTTGGTCTGAACGATTTGCGGGCGGTCTTCTTCCGGGAAGGGCGACAAGTCGTCAATCGGTCGGGCGTCGATTTCGCTACGACGACGACGTTGCATACCTTGCGGGAAAAATTTTCGAGGCGGTTCCGATTCAATCGGGCGATCGAGCAGGTCAGTATCAATTCGTACGTTGCCGTATTCGTCAACCTGTCCTACGTCGATAGTCTTGGTTTGAATACCTTCGGCGTTGAGCTGTTGTTCCATGACTTTGAGTTCGGCGTCGGCGGAAATGATTTGATCGTTGAGGATATGTTCAAACTGATCTTGATAGGCTTCGTCGAGTGCGGCGAGCATTTGTTTCATGCGCGCTTTGAGGTCTTGAACTTTGTCCGTCGACAGCTCCGTATCTTCAAGCTCCCTGTACTGTTTGACGATTTTTACGGCGCGGTCTTGATAGTAGTCGATGAACTTGTACGCCAGCGCGATTCGTTCGGGATTTTTTTCGAGATGATTCAAAAGATTTTTCGCCGTCCGTTGCAAGCGTCGCAGTTGCGTCGCGAGTTCGCGGTCGGTGATAGTTGTCCGCGCCTCCTCCAAAAAATTGTAATCTGCGGTCGCCTTGTCGAAGTTTTCTTGCAAGTACTGAGCCCGCTCCGCTTCCAGCTCCGTCAAGTCGAGTTGCGGCGTCCGATTCTTTTTCCAATCCCAAAACGCTTTGCCGCCGAATATCACTCCCGTCGTCATCAAAATCACTATCAGATAGTTAAGCACGTCGTCCAAAGCGCGCACCTCCCGCCGAGTAAAAATTTTCTCCGCGAATTGTACCATAAATATTTCAGGCGTGCACGCCCGCGCAGATTTTCCACAAAAAAAAAGTCGCTTTTAAAGCGACGGAACAGCAGTCGAGGAAAATTTTTCACGGCAGGGAAAGATGTTGATCTCTTACAAGTCGGTGCAGGCGCGGCATGTGCGTCAAGAAAATTTCAATCAGCCGCTCGTGATTCGGATTGCGAATCGTGCCTTGATAATGTGACGGGTTGAGCCCGCGCGCCGAATAGAACGGCTTTTCGCAAACGACTTGCCCGCCGCCTTTGACATCGAACAGCGCGTAGACCGGCAACAGATGAAAATTTTCTTGCCACTCGCCAAGGTCGTCGTCGAGTTGTCCGCGCGTCTCCATCGGCAATACCATCATGAAGATAAACGGCGGATAGCCTCCGCTTGAATCCTTGTGCAGGTAAAAATCGTAAATGCGGCTCGTGTAGGGCACCATGCCCAATGCCCGCGCCTTGTTGTCCGCCACGATAAAACAAAGTTCGCGTGTGTCCTTCATGACCACAAGCGTGAGCGCGCCCGAATCGGTTTCGGTTGCCGTCGTCGCCAGCGGGTCGAAGGGCATTCCGTTATCGGGCGGAGCCGCCTCGACGTTCGCCGCAAAAAAAATCAGCGCGAGGAGCAAAATTATTTTCCGCGCCAAAAAATTCACCGCCTTAAAAATTTTAGTAGCCGTTTAGAATTTATTTTCGCGCCCTGTCTTGAGCCGGGTGAGATTTTCTTTGTGTCGCCAGACGATAACGACAGCCGTCGCCAGCGCGAAGGCAAAGAATTCATCGGGAGCTTTGAAACATGCCGCGAGAATCGGCGTGAGAACAGCCGCGACTATCGAGGCAACGGAAACGTAACGCGTCAAAAGAACGAGCGCGAGCCAAACGAAGACGACAATCGCCATGATTTTGGGCATGAGCATTGCCAAGACGCCGACGCCCGTCGCCACGCCCTTGCCGCCTTTGAAGCCGATAAACAACGGGAAGACGTGACCGACTATCGCGAAGAAACCGCCCAAGACCATTGCCGCCGGCGTCCCGATCATCATCAAGCCGAGCAATGCGCCGATTTGCCCTTTAAGGAAGTCCAACAAAAAAATTAAAAGACCTGCTTTCCGACCGATAACTCGCCAAGCATTGGTCGCGCCGATGTTTCGCGAGCCGAATCGCCGCAGATCTTTTTTCCAAATCAACTTCCCGAAAATCAGCCCCATAGGTATCGAGCCGATAAGATAAGCCGCCAACATCAACGAAAAAATTTTCATTAAAACAGCCCCTCCCGCTCAAAAAAATTGGTGCGGGTGGAGGGAGTCGAACCCTCACGCCCGAAGGCAACGGATCCTAAGTCCGGCGCGTCTGCCAATTCCGCCACACCCGCTTGACGCCGATTAAATCACATTTATTTTTCAGTGTCAATGCCGCGCCGAAGCCTGAAAAATTTTTCGCAGGAATAAGTTGCCCGTCGACGAATACTATCATAAATTTTCGGCGGGAGGTGAAGAGCTGTGTTGTTTGGCGGAAAAATTCGGGACTTCGTGAACGTCGTCAAGGAATACAAAAAATTTTTCGTGCCCAAGTATTGTTCGACGCCGACATTTTATTTGGGCTTGATATTCATGTTGTTGCTTCCGAGACGACTTTTCAAACTGCCCGGCGAGCAACGCACCCAACGGGACAACGACTACGCAAAGTACATCATAAACAATCTGACCGACAAAGATAAGCAAATGCTCCGCGAAGTCATGGCGGAATCTCTTGGCAACGGACAGCAACGTAAAGCTTAATCCGACAACACTAAATTTTTTTACGGGAGGGACAACATTGCAGACCAAAGACAAAATCGCGGCGGCAATCAAGGCGGCGACCGTGGCGGCAATGACGGAGGGCACGCTCAAATTTTCGGAAGACTTGCCCGAAGTTGCGATTCAGGTGCCGCCCAAAAAAGAGTTCGGCGATTACGCGACCAACTTCGCAATGCAAACCACGAAAATTTTCCACACGTCGCCGCGCAAAATCGCCGAGGAAATTCGCGCGCGTATCATGGCGGCTGACTTGGCACACCTGCTTGCCAACGACGGGCTTGACATGTTCGACGAAATTCAAATCGCCGGCGCGGGCTTCATGAACTTTTTCCTCAAGCACGACGTGATTTATCGCGAGCTTAAGGACATTTACGAGGCGGGCGACGACTTCGGGCACGCGCCCTGCAAGAACAACGTCACGATTCAAATTGAATACGTCAGCGCGAATCCTACCGGGCTGTTGCACGTGGGTCACGGACGCGGCGCGGCGGCAGGCTCGGCAATCGTCAACATAATGCGGGCGGCGGGCTACAACGTCGAGAGCGAATACTACATCAACGACGCCGGCAATCAAATGGACAACCTCACCAAGTCCGTCAACGCGCGCTACCTGGAGCTGTTGGGTCAACCTGTCGACTTCCCCGAAGACGGCTACCTCGGCGAAGACATAATCGACACGACAAAGCGAATCATCGAACGCGACGGCGACAAGTACCTTGCCCTGCCCGAAGACGAACGCTTGAAAATTTTGGGCGAGCTTGCTTACGAAGACAAGATGCGCGAACTCAAAGCCGATTTGAAAAAATTTCGCGTGACGTTCGACGTGTGGTTCAGCGAACGGACGCTGCACCCCGACAAGATTGACGCGGCGATTGACACGCTCAAGGAAAGCGGCAACATCTACGAACAAGACGGCGCGCTTTGGCTTGCCAGTTCAAAATTCGGCGACGACAAAGACCGCGTCGTCATTCGCGAGAACGGCGAGCCTACGTACCTTGCCGCCGACATCGCCTATCACAAAAACAAATTCGAGCGCGGCTTCAGCAAGCTGATTAATCTTTGGGGCGCAGATCATCACGGCTACGTTGCGCGCGTCAAGGCGGCTATGAAAATGCTCGGCTTCGACGCCGAAAGGTTGCAGATTATCTTCCTGCAAATGGTGTCGCTGTATCGCGGCGGCGAGGCGGTCAAGATGTCTAAGCGGACGGGCACGGCGATTCCCCTGCGCGAACTCATGGAGGAAGTCGGCACGGACGCGGCGCGTTACTTTTTCCTCATGCGTTCTACGGACAGCCAGCTTGACTTCGATTTGGATTTGGCGAAGTCGCAGAGCGCGGACAATCCCGTTTACTACGTGCAATACGCGCACGCAAGGATTTGTTCAATCTTCCGTCAGGCGGCGGAGGCGGGCTTGAAGCTTGAAGGTAAAGTGCATTTCTCGTTGATGAATTCGGCGGCGGAAATCGACTTGATTAACAAAATCTTCGAGTACCCCGACGAAATCGAACGGGCGGCGACCGAATACGCGCCCCAACGCATTGCCCGTTACGTTTACGATTTGGCGACGACGTTCAGCGCATTTTATCGCGACTGCAGAATTTTGGGCGTCGAAGAGGATTTGGCTAAGGCGCGGCTTGCCCTGCTCAAAGTCACGCGTCACACGATTCAACACGCGCTCGGCTTGCTCGGCGTTTCCGCGCCCGAACATATGTAAGGAGGTACAACATGAGAAAAATTTTTTTAACGATTGTGGCAGTGATGATTATGCTTTGTCAGAGTGCATTGGCAGCGACGCCTTCGCCGCAATGGGTCAAAAATTTGCCCGCCGCTCGTGATTCGGAGCAGATGGTTGTTGTCGCGGGCATTCAAGGAACTACGGCTTGGATTTCCATGCACGAACGCAACGTCAACGGCGATTGGGAAATGATTATGACGACGCCGGGCTTTGTCGGCAAGAACGGACTCGGCAAAACCCGCGAAGACGACAACAAGACGCCCGTCGGCACTTTCCACTTTAATTACGCGTTCGGCATTGCGTCCGACCCGGGTTGCTCCTTCGACTACGTGCAAGTCAACGAACGCCATTACTGGTCGGGCGACAAGAATTACAAATACAATCAGTTCGTCGACGTGCGCGAGGCTCCCGCCAACTTCAACAAGAAAATCAGCGAGCACTTGATTGACTGCGCGCCCGAATACACTTACGCCTTGAGCTTTGACTACAACGCGGCTTGCACGCCCGGCAAAGGCTTCGCGCTGTTCATGCGGTGTTTAAATGCCGTCAATCCTTGGACGGGCGGCAGCGTTGCGATTCCCGAAGACAAAATGCGTTTCGTCGTGCAACACGTAAGACCCGGTTGCGTCTGCATTATCGATTCGCTTAAAAACTTGGGCGGCAAGCTTTAATTCGTTTGGAGGTACGCCATGCGAAAAATTTTCTTAACGATTGTGGCGGTGATGATTATGCTTTGTCAGAGCGCATTGGCAGCGACGCCTTCGCCGCAATGGGTCAAAGACTTGCCCGCCGCGCAGAATCTTGAGCAGATGGTTATCGTCGCGGGCGTTCAGGGCACTACGGCTTGGATTTCCATGCACGAACGCAATGTCAACGGCGATTGGGAAATGATCATGACGACACCCGGCTTTATCGGCAGGAACGGGCTCGGCAAAACCAAAGAAGGCGACGTTAAAACACCCGTCGGCACGTTCTATTTCGATTACGCGTTCGGTATCGCGCCCGATCCGGGTTGCGCCTTCGATTACGTGCAAGTCAACGAACACCATTACTGGTCGGGCGACTGGAATTACGAATACAATCAGTTCGTCGACGACAGAGAGGCTCCCGCCAATTTCGACAAGGGCAACAGCGAACATCTGATTGATTACAATCCGCACTACCTTTACGCGCTCAACATGGGTTACAACGCCGAATGCACGCCCGGCAGAGGTGCCGCGCTGTTCATGCACTGTTTCGGGCTGAACTATCCGTGGACGGGCGGTTGCGTCGGCTTGCCCGAAGACAAAATGCGTTTCGTCGTGCAACACGTCCGCCCCGGTTGCGCCTGCATTATCGATTCGCTTAAAAATTTGGGCGGCAAGCTTTAAAATTTTATTCAATGGAGTGATACATTAATGACACCTGACGAAAACGGCACCGAACAAATTCCGAACGTTACCGCAACAAGCGACTTCGACGAGGAAGAAAACAAACCCCTTGCCGAACGGAGCGAAGTCGACATCGCCTACAAACTCTTGAGTCGTGCGGGCAAGGAGCATCCGACTTATTTCAAGGATTTGATTCGCGAGATTATCAGCATTCAAGGCAAAGTCGTTCAGAACGAGGCGGCCGCCATTTCCGAAATCTACACGATGATTAACATGGACAGCCGCTTTCAGCATATCGGCGACGGCTTGTGGGGCTTGACCGATTGGTATCCGCCCGAAACAAAGCGTTCGCGCTCGACAACGACCAAGGCACCCGTTAAAGCATCTTAAAAAATTTATCGCTCTTCGGAGGACAATCATGGCTAAATATATTTTTGTGACCGGCGGAGTAGTTTCGTCGCTCGGCAAAGGAATCACGGCAGCATCGCTCGGCAGACTTCTCAAAAGTCGCGGCTTGAAAGTTACGATTCAAAAGTTCGACCCCTACATCAACATCGACCCCGGCACAATGAGCCCGTATCAGCACGGCGAAGTTTTCGTTACCGACGACGGCGCGGAGACCGACCTCGACTTGGGACACTACGAACGATTCATTGACATCAATCTAAGCAAGCAATCGAACACCACCACGGGCAAAGTTTATTGGTCTGTTTTGTCCAAAGAGCGCAAGGGCGATTACCTCGGCTCGACGGTGCAAGTCATCCCGCACGTCACCAACGAAATCAAAGCCCGCGTCTACGCCGTGGCGGAGGCGGACAAAGCTGACGTCGTTATAACCGAAGTCGGCGGCACCGTCGGCGACATCGAAAGCCTGCCGTTTCTTGAGGCGATTCGCCAAGTCAAAAAGGAAGTCGGCAAGAACGACGCGCTTTATATTCACGTGACGCTTCTGCCGTACATCGGCGCGGCGGGCGAACTCAAAACCAAGCCCACTCAGCACAGCGTTAAGGAACTGCGCGCAATCGGTATTCAGCCCGACATTTTGGTTTGCCGCACGGACTACCCGATAACCCGCGAACTCAAGCGCAAGATTGCTCTGTTCTGCGACGTGGACGAAAACGCCGTTATCGAAAACCGCACGGCGTCAACTATTTACGAAGTGCCGCTGATTATGGAAAACGAAGGGCTCGACAAAATCGTCCTCAACAAGCTTAACTTGCCGCAAGCCCCGCCCAAACTCGACGATTGGCGGCGCATGGTTTACAAGATTCAGCACCCCGAACGCTCGGTAAAAATCGCGCTGGTCGGCAAATACGTCGAACTGCCTGACGCTTACATTTCGGTCGTTGAGGCTCTGCACCACGCCGGCATTGAACACTCGGCGAAAGTCAAAATTAATTTCGTCAACGCGGAGAAAATCGAATGCCCTGACGTCGACTTGGAAGAAACTTTCAGCGGCTGTCGCGGAATTCTCGTGCCGGGCGGCTTCGGAGATCGCGGCGTCGAAGGCAAGATTAAGGCGATAACTTTTGCCCGCGAAAACAAAATTCCGTTCTTGGGTTTGTGTCTCGGTATGCAGTGCGCGGCGATTGAATTCGCTCGCAACGTTTGCAACCTCGCCGACGCCAATTCGACGGAATTCAATCCCGACACTGACAGCCCCGTTATCGCGCTGATGGATTCTCAACTCAACGTGACGGAAAAGGGCGGGACAATGCGGCTCGGCGCGTATCCTTGCAAAGTGATGCCCGACACGCACACGGCGGCGGCTTACGGCGTCGAACAAATCAGCGAACGTCACCGCCACCGCTTTGAGTTCAACAACAAGTTCCGCGAAATTTTCAACGCGCACGGCATGATAATCGCGGGCATGCTCCCCGACGACAGCTTGGTTGAAATTATCGAGTTACGCAAGGAAATTCATCCTTGGTTCGTGGGCTGTCAGTTCCACCCCGAATTGAAGTCGCGCCCGAATCATCCGCACCCGCTCTTCCGCGAATTTGTCGCCGCCGCGCTCAAGCTCAAGTATCAAAGCTGAAACGCAACACACGCAATAAAAAAAGCCTCGGTCAATGCCGGGGCTTAAATTTTTTTGCCGAAGACGCCGTCCTTGCAGAGCCGTTCGATTTTGACTTTGACGAACGCGCCAAGCTGAATATCGTCGTCGGGCGTGTAAACGCGGACGTAATTTTTCGTGAGCCCGTCGACAACGCCGTCCGTCGAAGTTTCCGCGATTATCTCGACCGTCTTGCCGATAAGCCGTTCGGAAAAATCTTGCGCCTTCGCCCGTGAAACCTCCAACGCCAAACCTGCGCGGACTTTTTTTATTTGCGGCGGGATTTGATTCGGGAGCGACGCCGCCACCGTCCCTGCGCGTGCCGAATACGGGAAGACGTGAATTTTGCTGAACGGTTGCCCTTGAATAAAATTCAGCGTCTCGGCAAAGTGTTCGTCGGTCTCGCCGGGGAAGCCGACTATCAAATCCGTGCCGATTGAAATTTCGGGGACTTCGCTTACCAGCCGCGCAGTCAGCTCCGAAAAATCTTTTGTCGTGTAAGGGCGGCGCATTGCTTTCAAAATTTCGTCGCTGCCCGATTGCAACGGCAAATGCACATGATTGCAAAGGCGCGCGTCGGTCTTGAGCAAGTCAATCAGCTCGTCAGTCATCTCGGCGGATTCAAGCGAACCTAACCGAAGCCGAACGGGATTCGCGGCGTCAAGGACGGTTTTAATCGCGTCGACCAAGTTCAGTTTGCAATCGCGACCGTATGCGCCTATGTGAATGCCCGTCAAAACGATTTCCTTGTAGCCCGCCGCCGCCAACGCAAGACACTCGGCGCGTATACTTTTCAGACTGCGACTGCGGACGCGCCCGCGAACGTAAGGGATTATGCAATAGGCGCAGAAGTTGTTGCAGCCGTCCTCGATTTTCAGGAAGGCTCGCGTGCGGTGCGGAGCGTGCGGCAATTCCTCAAACTCGCGAATGTCCTCGACGTTGCCGACCCGTAAAATTTTTTCGCGCCTTTCAATCGCCGCCGCAACCAGCTCAACAATACGCGTCCTGTCCTTCGTGCCGATAATCACGTCGACGCCGTCAATCTTTGCAATTTCAGCGGGCTCGCTCTGCGCGTAACAACCGACGACGACCAACACGGCATTTGGATTGACCCCCGCCGCCCGCCGAATCATTTGCCGCGATTTCTGCGAAGAAACCGCCGTTACGGTGCACGTGTTGACGACGACGACATCCGCCGACGAAACGTCCGCCGCGACTTCGTAACCCGCTGCCTCGAACAGCCGTTGCATTGCCTCCGATTCGTATTGGTTGACTTTGCAGCCCAGCGTCACGAAAAAAATTTTTTTACGGGCGAAGGTTTTTAAACTTGTCCCTTGTCCCTTTTCCCTTGTCTCTTGCTCACATGTACTCATAATTAATCATCGCCAACACGCCGATTGCGGCGGTGTCAGTCTTGAGGACGCGCTTGCCCAACGTGACACTCTTGCCGCCCGCCAATTTTATTTTGTCTGCCTCGCGCTCGCTGAAGCCGCCTTCCGGACCGATAAGCACGATAATTTTCTTGCCGCCTGCCGATATGTATTCGTTGAGCACCTCACGGACGGTTGTGACGCGTTCGGTCTCAAGGCAGAACAAAAGCAACGTGTCCTTGGCAAGCGGCAAAATTTCTTTCAGCCAATCGTCAAGCCCGCGCAGGTTGCCGATTTCGGGGACGGTGTCGCGCGCGCATTGCTCGGCGGTCTCCTTGGCGATTCGATTCCAGCGTTCCAATTTTGACGCGGCGCGGGCGTTGTCGATACGGGCAATCGTCCTGTCGGAAATGAGCGGCTCGATTTTGTCGACGCCCAATTCGGTTGCCTTCTCGATTATCGACTCGAAACGGTTTTGCTTGGGCAGGCAGTCGGCAAGGATGATCTGCCGCTCGGTGACGACGCGTTGAAGTTCGCCGATACGCCGCGCCTTAATCGTGTCTTTGTCGAAGTCAACCAGCTCAATGACCGCGCTGTTGCCGGACGCGTCGACTGCAGTGATTTTGTCACCGCGCTTGGCTCTCAGCGAATACGCAAGATGGTGCGCGTCGTCGCCGTCGATTGTAACTTTCGCGTCGCTTAAGTCCGCCAAAAAAATTCTCTTCATGCCTTCGCCTCCGCAGAAATTTTTGCCGATTGTATATCACCGAACGATTTTTGGCAAACGAATCGGTCTGTCGCCGCGCCGAAAATTTTTACGCAGTGAAGGAATTTTGTTGCGGCGGCAGAATTGGCAAGCGCAACAAATTTTTCGGAGGAAACATCAGATGATAAAAAAAATCGTCGCGACGCTGACGGCGTTCATAATTTTCTTGAGCGTGACGAATTTCGCGCTTGCAAAGGAAAAATTTGAAGTCGATGAGCCGTTTGATCCGATTGAAAACGAAGAAGTTCAATCGCCGCCCGAATTCGTCGACACCGAATCGCAACCTTACGAGCCGATTGAATTTGAGCCGCCGCCCGTCGAGGAAGTCGAGGGCTTGGAATTTTTGGTCTACAATCAAGAAGGCGTTATGGCTTTCGCGATTATCGCCGACCACGAGAAATATCAACTGCGTCCGGTGTTGGCGCGCGGGCAAGTTCCGGGACGCGCGACCGTTTCGCAAATGAACGCGCCCGACGCCATCGCCACGATTAACGCGAGCTACTTCGGCACAAACGGCACGCTTTACGGCAACACGAAAATCGACGGCATGACGGCGGGCACAACTTATTACATCCGTTCGGCGATAGGCATCAAAGCCGACGGCTCTGCGATTTTTGCGCGGCAAGTGTATCGCGGCGTCCTGCAATTCAATGGCAAGGAAGTTGTCGTCGACGGCGTGGATTGCGAGCGCAACTTGAACAGCGTCATCGTCTACAACGGCTGGTACGGCATGACGACAGGCACGAACGATTTCGGCGTTGAGATCATCGTTCAGGACGGTGTCGTCACCCATATCATTCGCGGCGCGGGCAACGCTTACATTCCGCCGAAGGGTTTCATAATCAGCGCGCACGGCACCGCCGCCGAGCAGTTTAATACGCTTGAAGTCGGCGACGCGGTCACCTTCGACGAAGACTATATAAACGTGGAACACGGCGATGACTTCAACGAGGCGATTCACGTTATCGGCGCGGGTCCTACGCTTGTCAAGGAAGGCGAAGTGTACGTGACGGCTGACGCCGAGCAATTCCCGCCCGATATTCGCGTCGGACGTGCGCCGCGTTCAGCGGTCGGCGTCACGCAATACGGTGATTATATCTTTGCGGTCGTCGACGGGCGACAGGCGCACAGCAAGGGTTGCACGTTGACCGAATGGGCACGTATCCTTAAATACAGCTTCGGCGCGGTGGAGGCGATTAATCTTGACGGCGGCGGCTCCACCGAATTGGTTTTCAAGGGCAGCGTGATAAACAGCCCCAGCGACGGCAAAGAGCGTCCTGTAGGCGACGCATTGACGATTCTGCGAAAATGATTTATCATGCTTTGGAATTAATAATTAATTAAAGTTTTGGCGTTCCGGAATGGAGTGGAAAGATTTGCAAAAACTGATTGCGGAATTATTCTTGGCCGTCGTGATGATGCTCTTGGTCGCACCGCGCACGGCTTTGGCTATGCCCGAAATTTTCCCTCTTGACCAAGTAAAAAGCGGCATGGTCGGCAAAGCTTACACGGTCGTCGACGGCTCCGGCAAGATTGAACAATTCGACGTGAAAATTATCGGCTTGACTGACGACGGCAAGGGCTCGCGGCGCATGATCATGGCTGAAACTTCGGGCGACGTGATTCGGCGCACGGGCGGCATCTTGCAAGGCATGAGCGGCAGTCCCGTTTACATTGACGGCAAACTCGTCGGCGCGCTCTCCGCCACGCTGAAGGAAATGAATCCTTACACCGCTTTCATAAGACCGATTGAAGACATGCTTGAACTTTGGACTTTGCCCGACCCCAAGGCGCAAGTCAATTACTTTAAAATCGCGCGGGTTGCTGAAGAGGACGCCGCTGAAGTTTCTGACGTTGCGCAAGAAGAACAGCCCGCCGAAGAGGAAATCGCACCCGTCGACGCGCCCGAAACCGAAGAAGTTGCCGCAGTCTATTTGAGCGGCTTCGATTCATGCGGCGTTGACTTTTTGCGCAAACATCTCGGCTGGAAAAATCTGCAGGCGGCTTCGTCCACGGTTGAACGCGGCATTCGGCTCGACGCGACGTTGGAACCCGGCTCGGCACTCGGCGTTGCGATTATCTACGGCGACTTTTCACTCGGCGCGACGGGCACAGTCACCGCCGTCGACGGCAAACGCATTTTGGCATTCGGACACCCGTTCACGCATTCGGGCAACGTCAATTACTTCATGACGGACGCCTCGGTTATCGCCTCGGTCAGCGGCGCAAAGGGTAACGGCGTCAAGCTCGCGGGAATCGGTCACGTTATCGGGCGCGTCAATCAAGATCGCGAATCGGGCGTCGCCGGCATTCTCGGCACCTTCCCCGCCGTCGTGCCCATCACCGTCACAATTCACGACAATTCACTCGACAAGGAAGAAACTTTCAACGCGACAATCGCTTACAACGAAAATCTTATCCCGAAGCTCGGCGCGTCCATTGCTTACACGGCGTTGAGCAAAATGGCGGACTCGCTCGCCGAAAGCACCGTTGACATCGACTTCAACATCAAGACGAACGCCATTGAAAGCGGCGAACTCTCGCGCAAAAATATGTTCTACAACGCCTCGGACGTCGGGCAAGTCGCCGTTATCGAACTCATGCAAGCTCTTAATCTCGTCTGCTCCAACACCAAGGAAGAGTCGAATATTTTCTCCGTCGACGTGAATATTTCGTTCGACACGGAACGGCGCACGGCGTCAATAGTTTCCGTCACGCCCGACAAGAAACGCGTTAAGCCCGGCGACACGGTCAACCTCACCGTCGAACTGCAACCCTATCGCAAGCCGACTGAAACCGTCATCCTGCCTTACACTGTGCCGCTTACTGCGCGGCAAGGCAATTTGGCTTTGGAAGTTCACGGCGGCGCGCTCGTTCCCGTCACGCAGGCAATGAGCGCGGGCGTTATCACGGCTGCCGATTCGACGAAAAGTTACGAAGACAAGATACGCGACTTCCTCAAGACCGGCAAGAACAATCAGCTGGTTGTCGACATCGGCGCGACGGGCGAAGTCAAAACCGACAAGCAACTGCGCAAGGACATAGAACAAGCGAAACGCGCTCAAGCTCGCCTCAAAAAGGAAGGCAAGACGCTCAAGAAAGCAGACAACAAAGTTGACACCAACTATATAATCGATAACGTCATGCGCACAACTCTAAGCGTCGAGAAAGTTTGACGCATCGGGAGGATTGAGATTTTGGAGAGATTGATCATAAAAGGCGGCAACCGATTGCGCGGCACAGTCAAAATCAGCGGTGCAAAAAATGCCGTGCTCCCTGTCATTGCCGCGACGCTCCTCGGTCAAGACAGGGAAACTTGCTTGGACGAAGTGCCCAACCTTGACGACGTTCGCACAATCAGCGAAGTATTGCGCACGCTCGGCGTCAAAGTTCGTCACGAGCCCGAAAACGGAAAACTTTACGTCGACGCTTCGTCGATTGAAAATATAACCGCGCCCTACGACCTCGTTCGGAAAATGCGGGCGTCCTTCCTTATAATGGGTCCGTTGCTTGCGCGTCTCGGCTCGGCGAAAATTTCTTTGCCCGGCGGTTGCGCGATTGGCACGCGTCCGATTGATTTGCACCTTAAGGGCTTCGAGGCTCTCGGCGCGCAAATTTCTATCGGGCACGGTTACATTGAGGCGACCGCTCCCGAAGGCTTGAAGGGCGCACAGATTTATCTTGACTTCCCCAGCGTCGGCGCGACCGAAAATATTTTAATGGCGGCGTCTATGGCGCAAGGGCAAACCGTCATTGAGAACCCCGCGCAGGAACCCGAAATCGTCGACCTTGCCAACTACCTCAACATCATGGGCGCGAAGATACGCGGCGCGGGCACCAACGTCATCAAAGTAGAAGGCGCGCCGAAATTGATAGCTCGCGACTACACGATAATACCCGACCGAATCGAGGCGGGCACCTACATGATAGCCGCCGCAATGACGCGCGGCGACGTGTACATTGCCAACGCGATAAGCGAACACCTCAAGCCCGTCATTGCCAAGCTCAAGGAGGCGGGTGTCACGGTCATCGAGGACGTGGACGGAATCCGCGTCATCTGCGACCGTCGTCCGAAGGCAGTCGACATAAAGACTTTGCCATATCCCGGCTTCCCGACCGACATGCAGGCGCAGTTCATGGCTATGCTGACGATTTCGCAGGGCACGAGCGTCGTGACGGAAACGGTCTTCGAGAATCGCTTCATGCACGTCGACGAACTCCGCCGCATGGGCGCACGGATTAAGATTGACGGGCGCACGTCGATTGTCGAAGGGCAAGACAAGTTGACGGGTTGTCAAGTCAAGGCGACCGACTTGCGTGCGGGCGCGGCGATTGTTTTGGCGGCGTTGGTTGCCGAGGGCGAAACACAAGTCGGCTACATTCACCACATAGATCGCGGCTATGACAATCTCGTTCAAAAGCTCATGAGCTTGGGCGCGGACATCAAACGCGTGGACAACTAAAGCAAATAAAAAAATCGGCTGTCAAAATCGGCAGTCGATTTTTTGTTGCTCAATCGTTGACGCGTCGTGATTAACTTTCTTTGAGCGAAAAGACATTGACCGGTAAGCCGCAACTGTTTATCCAGTCGACGACGGCAGGCGAATCGTATTTGACCATGTTGTCGGCGAAAATCTCCGTGATGTTGAATTGCTTGGCGAAGTTCGTCAAAGTGGCGGCGTCCTCCCTGAGCGCGAAGACCAGCGACGTAATTTTTTCACTGCAAGCCAATCGCCCCTTGCTTTCGGGCTGAAGCAGATACAAGCCGCAATTCGGGAAGCTCTGCCCGAAATAATCGCCCAAAAATTTTTTGGCATCGTCGTCAAGCGGCGGCGTCACGATCAAAACATTGCGCGCAAACTGCTTGCGCCAAACGTCCAGAACAGTCTGATAACCTGTCATCAAATTGCACTGGTTTTGCTCGCTGACGGCTTGGCGGGCGGCGGCATTGTCTTCCTCCGCATATTTTTGCAGGACGGGAAGTTTGTATTTGTATGCGGCGAAGTCGTCAAAAAATTTCTTGCGCCGCTCGTCGGCAATCGCGGAAGTTATGAGGCGCGGATTGTTCAGCAATATGTCGATAAGCCTGAACTCCTGCGTCTTCAGTTCGGTTTGCTCAAAAATTTCCTTGCCTTTGGCGGTGTGCACTAATACCAGCGACGTGCCTCGGTCGTCGAACATTTCGGGCGCGATGTATTGAATGCCCAACGCGTCGCCGATCGTCAAATCGCTCTGCACGTTCGGAAATTTGAACTTGCACTCGTGACAGCTCGGACGTTCGCTCAGCCCGCTGTAAAACGCGTTGCCATAAGGATCTTGGTTAATCAGACGCATGTAATGCCCTTGGTCGGAGAAATTTATTTCCATGTGCGCAATTTTCCATCCCATCTTCTTGCTGCCGAAGTTGACGTGCTTGACTTCGTGCGCGTAGCCCAACGCGCCGATATATTCTTCCCAAACGGCAGGCGACGGCACCCCGTGGCAGATTATGTCGACGGTCAGCAGGTTGTCGTTGTTCTCGCCAAGGAAGGCGCGCAAGCCGGCGCATTGGCAAGGCGTCCCGCTGAACAAGACCTTCGTCGATTGGAGCGCGTCTTTGACTTGCCGATAAACATCGCCGATTTTGCTCTGAACGTACTTGCTGCCGCGCAGATTCGCCAATTCCTCAACGTTGCGGGCGCAGGTGTGCACGACGTGAAACTTTTCGTCAAACGCCGCACCGAACACGACGCCGCCGTCCCGTAAAATAATTTCGCTCAGCGCGCTGAAGACGCCGCCTGCCGTGCTGTGTCGACGCGCCTTGTCGTCGGGATTAATCGCCGCGAAAACTTTCGGAAGCTCGGCGGGAAAACTCGCCGCGAAATTCAGCGCGGGACAAATTTCGTCGCACTTGCCGCATTGGTCGCAAAGTTCGCCGTCAATTTCGGGATAAGCAAATCCTTCGTCGTCGCGACGCATTGAAATCGCATTCAGCGGGCAAATATTCGCGCACGCCTCGCAACCGTTGCAATCGGCGCGCTTGGCGGTAATCATTTCCTCAATTTTCATTGTCTGTCACCTCCGACGATTCAACTTGCGACGATTCGTCAGCCTCCGAAGTTTCAACCTGCGGCGTGTCTTCGGGCGGCAATTCGTCCTGCGCGGGCTCTTCGGTTGCAGATTCTTCAGTCACGGGCTCCTCAATCACCGGCGGCAATTCTTCGGGCTTGGGCGGCTCAATCGGCAATTCGTCTTGCGGCAAAAGTCCCAACGCGACTTTAAGGAAAGTCAAAGCCTTCGTGCGTTCGGCAACGATTGCTTCGTCGCGGCGCGTGAAATCGATTTGCAACGGGTCTTCCATTTTTAATTCCAAATCGACATCGGTTGCCCTGTCGCTCAAGCCGAACAGCCCCAACAGCGATTCGAGGCGCGAGAAACGTTGCACCATGCGCCCGATTTGCACTTTGTAGACGATGACGGGCGTCTTGAAGTTAATGGCGAACGCCGTGCCGTGGAAGGATTGCGTGCACATCAAGGTTGCGTGGTCAACAAGGTACAGGAATTCTTCAATGCCCGTAATGTATTGGTCGAAATTATTCAAGTCGAGCAAGTTCACGACGGGCAGGTTAAGTTTGTCGGCGAGCGCGCGGACTTGTTCGGGCGGTTTGCCGTCGAAGAAGTAACTCAACAGGTAGCCGTTTTCGTAAGTCTTTCGGCTCAGCCAACGCGGCGGCTTGGCAATTTCGCGCCATTCGTCGGCGTCGAGCAGGAAGACGGGGTCGAGTACGCGCAACGGACGCTTGCCCGTGATCTTTTCGACGAGGTCGACGCCTTCCGCCTCACGAATCGACACGTACGGCATTTCGGAAATTTTTGCGCGATAGTAGTCGACGAGATTGGCGGGCACTTCGGGCACGGCGATACTGGCAGCGTAGGCGATTCGCTTTTCGGGCGGCGCGAACTCCAAAAAATTGCCGGGAACCCACAAGTCGGGATTCCAAACCTGATCGGAGCCGACAACGAAAAAGTCGTAATCGTCGGCGACATCCTCCAGGTCGGGTAAGTCGAAGCGCGTGCGCATGTGGGTATCGTCGAACTCCTTGAATTTATTTTCGCGAACGCATTTGAAAGCAGACGCTCTCACGTTCCCCGTGAAACTCGGACTCAATTCCAAATCGTAAGCGGTGAACTGCTTGCTTGCGTGGTGCCAGAAAACTTCCACGCGGTCGGCAAATTTTTCCAACGTGCGATAGAGCGCGTATTTTTGCAAAGTGTTGCCGTAATTGTCGTAAACATTTACGGTCAGCAGGGCGATTCGCATCTTACTACCTCCTAAAATTTTTTATCGGTAAGCCGCATGATTCTTTACGCTACGGAAAATATTATCGTGATTGGCGCGGGCTGTCAACGCGGCGAAAATTTTTCAATGAGCCAAAATGATTTCCTCAATACGTGCACTCTCCGCCTCGCGCGTGCTTAGGACGCCGGCTTTTTCCATTGCGTCGATAACGACAAGCTGCCGCTGTTTAGCAAGCCGGAAGTCGACGTAGGGCGAATAGAGACTCGGCGCGTTGGGCAAACCGGCAAGCATTGCGCATTCGGCTATCGTCAAGTCGGCGGGCTCTTTGCCGAAATAGCCGTGCGCCGCGTCGTATATCCCGTAAAAGTTCGAGCCGAAGTAAATCACGTTCAAATATATCTCAAGGATTTTGTCCTTGCTGAAATCTTTTTCCATGTTCATCGACAGAACGAGTTCTTCGGCCTTGCGCGTGAAGGTTTGGTCACTTGTGAGGAAAAGATTCTTGACGGTCTGTTGAGTGATTGTCGACGCGCCTTCCTGAATTTCGCCCGCCTCCACGTTCACGAGCACCGCACGGGCTATGCCGAAAATGTCGAAGCCCTTGTGCTTGTAAAAGCGCGTGTCTTCGACGGAAACCACCGCTTGGCAAAGCAACTTGGGCATCTTGTCGAGCGTGACGTAATGCGGAATGTTTTTAAGCTTTTCGTCGACGGCGGGCTTAATGGAAGTCATTCTGTCGAGCGTCGCGAAGAATCCGAGTTCCTCTGCTTGCCGCGCAGGTTGGGAGGCAGGTTGCGACGCGGGTTGCGGCGTCGGCGTATCACTTACCACTTGTTCCTTGTTCCTTGTTCCTAATCCCTTTTCATTTTGTTCGTCGAAGAGCGTATTTATTTCGGGCGCGGTGCCGCGTTTTATGTCGTCGTCGTCGAAAACTTCCTCGGCGTATAAGTCGAACACATCGGCGGGGTCATCGTTCTTGAGGTACAACGTCACCGCGAACGATACGCAAAACGTCAGCACCATCGCGACGACGAATTTTATAATCTTGAAAATAATTCGGAAAGAACGCCGTTGCTTCGGCGCAGTGTCGTTACTCAAAAAAAAATTACTCCCTTCAATCGCTGTAGTCGAAAGGAGTATAGCATAAAAAAATTTTTTTTAATAGCCCAAAGTCTTAAGCCAGGCGTCGACACCCTTTTTGGTCGCGGGAGTATCGTTGCGCGCGGTCTTGCCTACAATCGCCAAACCCGGCAGAACTTCGGCGGCAGGGCAAGCGTGAGCGATTTCGCGTTCGGTGCCCGCCAGCCCGCTACCTCCGTGCGTGCAGAACGGGACAATTTTCTTGCCGCTGAAATCGTTGCCCTCAAGGAACGTCAGCACGATGCGCGGCAGGTTGCCCCACCAAATCGGGTAGCCGATAAAAATCGTGTCGTATTGCGCGACGCCGGCGATTTTGACGGCAAGTTCGGGGCGGGCGTCCGATTCAAGTTCGGTCTTCGCCACTTCCGTGCAGGCTTTGTACTCTTCGGGATAGTCCTGCGCGGGTACTATCTTGAAAACATCGGCGTCCGTCCGTTTGGCAATCATCTCGGCGACGATTTCGGTGTTGCCTTTTTTTATGAAGCCGACGTTGTATTCTTCGCCCGTGCGCGAGAAGTAAGCGACGAGAATTTTTTTATCGGCGGAAGGAGTCGCAACGGGCGTTTTGTCTTGGGACGCGCCGCCGCAACCGCTTGCCAACAACGCCGCCGCGCAGATTAGCAAAAAAATTTTCTTCATGCCGGTGCCCTCAGTGCGTTGCCTTAAGGTATTGCAAGTCGCCGAACCAATAGGAAGCGGTCGTGCCGCCGTCGATAAGGAAATCCGCGCCGCTTATGAACCGCCCGCGACTGCTCATCAAGAATTCTGCCAGATCGCCAACTTCATCGGGGGTGCCGGCTCTGCCCGCAGGTGAAGACTTCAACATATTGCGATAGCCTTCGCCGCGAGGACCTTTGAGTTCGTCGGCTGCCAACGGCGTAATGATTATGCCGGGACTGATTGAATTAACTGTCGCGCCGCGCTTGCCCCAGGGTGTCGCCTGTCCCGCCACGCGCAAAGAATTGCAACGTTTGGAGTATTGATAAGCCTTAAGGCTGTCGGTTATCGCTTTGATAAACGGCAAGTCCAAAAGCTCTTCGGTCGGCGTCGTCGCCAGTTGAAAGTTTTGTTCTTCCGTCAGTGCGCCGAGCCTGTGTCCGCTTTGCGACGAAATGATAATGCCCGAACCGCCGTCCGCGATGACTTTGCCGAATTCTTCAAGCAGGACAGCCGTGCCGTACAAATCGACACGCAAAATCGCGGCAACAGGTGCTTGCGAAGGACTTACGCCCGCCGCGCAGATTAAGTTCTTGACTGCGCCGAATTGTTGCGCGTGTTCGACGAGTTTCAAAATCGATTCGCGGCTTGAGATGTCAACGGCAACGGTCGAAGTCTCGAAGCCTGCGCCGTCGAAGATTTCAGCCGCTGCCTGTGCCGCCGCCAATTTCAAATCGCCCAAGACGACGTGCTTGCCCGCACTCACGCGCCGCGCCGTCGCTTGCCCGATAGAGCCTGTGCCAACCAATACAACAACGTCTTTCATTAAAAAGCCTCCTTAATATGTCAAAGCCTGTGCGGCAACCGAGGCAGCGTGCCGCCGGGCTTTTTTATTCTGCCGTGATGATTTGCACGCCCAATTTTTCGGCGGCGGCAGTCAAGCTGTCGGTCAGTTGCGTTTCGATTATGAGCCCGTTCACGTCGCCGAGCTTTGCGAAACTGTAAGCACCTTCGACGCCGATTTTGCGCGATTCGGCGATAACGTAAGCGGTCTTGCTGACTTCAATCATGCGCGCCTTGTGAATGCCGCCGGCGGTGTCGCGCGAAGTCAACGAGTTCTTTTTTATGTCGACGCCGAACGCGCCGATAAACGCTGCGTCGGGGCGAAAGCGCGATATGAATTCCAGATTGAGCCCGTCCGAAAAACCGTCGCGGCTCCGATTAATCAGCCCGCCCGCGAAGAAAAGTTCAATCTTCGGGTTGCGCGCCAACATAACGAGCACGTCGACCATGTTCGTAAGGATTTTGTAATTGGCGGTGCTTTTCTCCAGAATTTCCGCGACGGCGATACTTATCGTCGATATGTCAAGGAAAATCAAATCCTGCGGTTGCATGAGCTTGACGGCGGCGGCGGCAATTTTGCGCTTCGACTCTACGTCCGACACTCTGCGCCGATTTGCTTCGGTCATCTGCAGTTTTTCGGCTATGCCGACCGCTCCGCCATATGTGCGCTTGAGTTTGCCGTCAAGTTCAAGCGTACTTAAATCTTTGCGAATCGAATCCTCCGTTACGCCGAATTTTTCTGCCAGTTCTTTTACCAAGACTTTGCCGTCGCGAGACAGCATTTCCAAGATTTGTGCGTGTCTTTCTTCGATAAACATGTCAACAGAGCCTCGTTTCGTGATCATTTTGAATCGGCGTCCAACATGCCAAGCAGATACTTCGCGGGCACGCCGATAATCGGCTTTTGCGGCGCGAACGGATCAGTCAAGCCTTCTTCCGCGCGTTGAAGTGCTTCAACCTGCGCGGACTCGTCGCACGCCCGTTGCAAAAGCTGTTCGTGTTCAAAAAGTTCTTGTTCCGCTTTGAGTCGCGCTTTGAGACGTTTAAGCCGCCGTTCCCAATAAGTTTCTTCCTCGACGTGCGGCTTGTCGTGCTTGTGAATCGCCGACATGTGCCCGCGATAATCTTCACGTGTCGCGCCGAATTCCATAACGTCATAATGCCCGTAAGTGCCGGGGTAGCCGCAAAGGTAATCGGGGACGGCAAGCTCCTCGCGCACGGCGTTGAGAACCCAAGCCTCGTAATCGGGGTCACTTTGCATTGCGCGATAGCCCGCGTCCGAGATGACAACCGTCACCACGTCGCGGTGTCGCGTGAAGTTGCGCGGAATGTTTTGAAGTTCGCCTTCGATGTAAGCTTTGTAGTCGTCGAACGTCATTTCTTGCGGCGAAGTGACTTTGAGCCCGTCGCGCGCCTCCGACAAAATTTCAGCGTAGGTTTTCGGCTTGCGAAGGTTTTCGACACGCCGCTCCAAATTTTCCATGAGCGTCACCGCTCCGCCGATATAACCGTTGTCCAAGCGAATCGCATTGCCTGACATATGAATCGCCTCCTTCAGAAATTTTATCGGTACGCGCAGAGACTTACTAAACGACTGCGCCCTTGCGAATAAGGAAAATGTCGCCGCATTGTCCGAGCGTATTGTTCGGTCGTTCCATTGTCCGCAAAGCGTCAAGCGGATAAATCGTGTCGCCGCTTGGAACGCGAATGAAATGCGAATAACCTTCCGCTAGCAACGTCATCATGTCGTCGAAGCAGCCGGACTTGTCCCACGCCCGCAGGTTACATTCCATGAAAATCGGCGCGGGGTTTTCGCGGAGCAGATTCTTCGCGCCGAGCAAGACTTGAGCCTCAAAGCCTTCCGTATCAATCCAGATGTACTTGACGTCCTGCGCGGCGATGTTGTGTTCGGCAAGGCAGGTGTCAAGCAGCATGATTTTGACAGTTGCAATCGGCGTGCTGTATTCGTGCTTGATAAAGCTGTTCGCGCCGGAATTGGTGCTGTTACGATACAACATGAGTTCACCGATTTCGTTGCCAAGCCCGCAATTAATCAAGTCCGTCACGGCGTCCAAGTCGTTGAGGATTGCGTTGACGCGGTGCATTTTGAAATTTTCGGGGTCGGGTTCGACGGCAAGCAGTTTCAGCTTCGGTGCGAGCTTTTTGACGAAGTAAAGCCCCGTCGTGCCGATGTTCGCGCCCAAGTCAAGGAAATAGCCCGCGCCGTCGTTGACGCCGTAAAATTTTTTCGCCAAAGCGTGAAAGCGTTTCATGTCTTGCGACGCCCAATTAACGCGATTGACGGACATATTCGGCATACGAAAAGAATCCGTCGAGGGCGCGACGTAGTTGAGCCCTTCAGCCGTGCACGTGACGAAATTGTTCAGCCGCCGATTGATTTCACAGTTCAGATTCAGGAATATCGTTGCCCCTATTTCGCTGTGCATATCAGTCAGCGCGAAGGCGGCTTTCGGGTGTTGAAGCCAGCTGTTCAAGTCCAGAGCGTAAATCACGCGTTCGGGCGGCAACCGCGACATTTTTATTGCGGTGTCGAAAAAATCTCTCATGCCCTGTTCAAAAATCAGCAACCAGTCCCACGCGTCCGTGTCGAAGAAAATTTCCGATAAGTGTTCCTTGGGCTTTATCGTGCCGACGACTTCGATGTCGTTCATGTCAACGGCTTGCTTCAGCCACTGCGCGCTTATGCCTGTGTAGTCCCAAATCAAAACCTTGAACATTAAATCTGCCTCTTTAAGAAATTTCTTCGTCCGTCAAATAGCACGAAGGGTCGCTTGCCCAAAAGTCGCCCGTGACAGCCTCGGCGCGCGTGCGGAAGTTGCCGTTGCAGTTGTCAAGAAATTTGCAACGGGAGCAACGACCCTTGAGCAGCGGCTTGCGATTCTTCAGCCCTGCCAAAATCGGATTGCTTGTGTCAGTCCAGATGTCGCCGAATTTTCGTTCGCGGACGTTGCCGAATGTGTGGTGTTGCGTGAATTGGTCGGGGTGCACGTAGCCGAGCGGGTCAACTTCACCGAACGCAATGCCCGAACGATTGCCGCCGTTCATGCCGATAAATTTTTTAATCTGCGCGGCGGTCGCGTCGTCGCCGTCAGCCAACGCCTTTAAGTACATGTAAACGCCGTCGCAGTGGTTGTCGACAGTCAGAATCTCCTTGGCGAGCCCGCGCCGTGCAAAGTCCTTGGCGCGACGAATAATCGTGTCCATTGCCAGGCGCGATTCGGCGGGCGTTACGTCCTCGTCAAGCATTTGACTGCCGCGCCCCGAATAGACCAGATGATAAAAGCACACGCGATTGATTTGCTCCGCCTCGATGAAGTCGAAAATTTTATCAAGCTCCGTGAAGTTGTGGCGGTTAATCGTGAAGCGCAAGCCGACGCGTTGACCGACAGACACGCAATTTTCTATGCCGCGCATTGCAAGATTGAACGCACCCTCGACGCCGCGAAATTTGTCGTTGACAGCCGCCAGCCCGTCAAGCGAAATGCCAACGTAGCCCACGCCGATAGATTTGATTTCGCGGGCGACTTCGCGGGTAATCAGCGTGCCGTTGGTTGAAAGCGTCGGGCGAACGTTTTTCTCGGCGGCATAGGCGGCAAGCTCAAAGAAGTCCGGACGAATCAACGGTTCGCCGCCCGAAAACAACAGCACGGGCACTTTGAAGTCGGCAAGGTCGTCGATAAAATTTTTCGCCTCGGCGGTCGTCAGTTCGTCCGTGTACTTGCGCGCGTCGGAATTCATGTAGCAATGGCGGCATTTGAGGTTGCAGGTGCGCGTTGAGTTCCACACGACGACGGGGCCGATACCCGCCGCCGCGCCGTCACGCATTCGGTGCGCGTCCTTGGTGTAGCGCAGAGTGTCGCCGAAGTAATTGTCGGCAAAGAGCAACTTCGTCACGCTTATCATAAACCAATCCCCTTGAGCAAAATTTTTACTTTGAGTCGAATATTTTCCGTGAACGGAATTTCAAGCTTGCTGAACGCTGTCGTCTGATAAATAGAGTGAATCATTTCCGAAATTATATTTGCCGGCACGTCGTCGCGAAATTCGCCGCCGCGTTGCCCGCGCAGGATTATTTCTTCAAACAGCTCGCGAAAGCCCGGCGATAAACTTTGCGGGATTTGTTCGGGCTTGTCGGAGTGTTCGCTCGCGCTGATGAACAGCGGCAAGATAAATCGGTTTTCGTCGATAAGCTCGGCTGCGAAGACGCAACAGCGTTCCAAAAGTTCGAACGACGTTTGATTGACTTCGCACGCCGCAGAAATATTTTTTTCGACTTGTTCGCGCAGATTCTTCGCCAACGTCAGCAAGACTTCTTCCTTGGAGCTGAAGTAATTGTAAAACGTGCCGACACCCAGCCCCGCCGCCTGCATGATGTCCGCGATTGACGTGTTGGCGAAGCCGACGAGTTTGAATTGATGCGCGGCGGCGTTAAGGATTGTTTGCCGCGCCTGAAATTTTTTTTGCTTGCGTAAGCTGATTCGTTCTGCCATAGCCGCGCCCCCCGAAAAATTTTGTATCATTATATAAAATGCGCGGGCGTTGCACAAATAATTTTTTGCACGAAAAGACGCCGCCGCCAAAGCCGTCTTGCTTTGACGCAGGAAATTCGCTACAATGAACGCGTCAAAGGAGGCCTCTTTATGGAAATTGACATCAGCAAGGTTAAATTCAACGCGCACGGACTGGTGCCCGCGATTGTCCAAGAGGAAAGCGGGCAAGTCCTCATGCTCGCCTACATGAACGAGGAATCGCTCAAGAAGACGATTGAAACGGGTTACACGCATTTTTACAGCCGCAGTCGCCAAAAGCTCTGGAAGAAGGGCGAAACCAGCGGCAACGTTCAGCAAGTCAAGGCTCTCTACTACGACTGCGACGGCGACGCGCTTCTAATTAAAGTTCATCAAACGGGCGTCGCTTGCCATACCGGAACGTATTCATGCTTCAGCGGACGCAGGCTCGACGAAAATAAAAATCTGCCCGCCGTAATCGATCGGCCGCCCGAAGATTTGTCGCTCGTCCTTTACGAACTGTACTCGGTCATCAAAGACCGTCAGCGTCATCCTGTCGACGGTTCCTACACAAATTACCTGTTCAACATGGGTCACGACAAGATTTTGAAGAAAGTCGGCGAAGAAGCTGTCGAAACGATTATCGCGTCGAAGAACAACAACATCGAACAGATTCTGTACGAGATGGGCGATTTGTGGTATCACTGCTTGGTTTTGCTCGCGTGGCACGGCATCAAGCCCGAAGAACTTTTCGCGGAACTTATGAATCGTCGCAAGGGCGGCAACTATCACAAATTCACCGGCAAGAGCGGGCAACGTCCCCAAGATTAAGATTCGTTAAAGCTTTCAGCCTTCCACAACGGAGGGCGATTTTTTATTGCGATTCTAATCAGCCTCTGATATAGTTTGAAAAAAATATGCAAGGAGGCGCGTTGACATGACGAGGAAAATTTTTTCGGCAATGCTCGCGGTCGTAATTGTCTGTTCGCTGAATTTCTGCGCGGCGGCAAAGAAAAGCGTTGCCGTCATGCCTCTGGAAAACGTTTCGGGCTACAGCGAACACAAAGTCGCCGAAATCATGACGGAACAATTAATCGTAGCGATTCAAGCAAGCGGCACCTACACGCAAGTCGAACGGGCGCAACTCGGCGCAGTCATTCGCGAACAGGGCTTCCAAAACATCGCCGTCGACACGAGCAAGGCCGTCGAACTGGGCAAGCTCATGGGCGCGGATTATTCCATGCTCGGCAAAGTCACAATGGCGACCGTCGACAACAACCCGACTGCAACTGCCGTGGCGCAAATCGGCGGGCTTATCGGGCTTGGCGAATTGGGCGCGATGGCTGAACATTACGTCCACCAGTTCAAGGGCAAGATCGCGTTGGAATTTCGCTTCGTCGACAACACGACCGGCGAAGTCGTCCTTGCCAAAACCGTCGAAGGCAGCAAGAGTGGCGCAACCGTGACTGACGCCTTCAACAACGCTTGCAGAACTGCCGCCGAAAATTTTCTTAAGGAACTCGACGGACTCAATCCCTTCCGCGCGCGCGTCGCCGACGTGTACGATTCCGACGTTTACATTGACCAAGGCTTCGAAAGCGGACTTCGGCGCGGCGAGACGTTGATTGTTGCCCGCGAAGGCGCGCCTATCGTCGTCAACGGCAGAGTCGTCGCCATGCGTCAAACCGAAATCGGCAAGGTGAAAGTCGTCGAAGTCAACGCCGATTATGCCGTTTGCCGCCCCGTCGACAATACGAGCGGCATTCAAAAGGGCGACGTTGTCAAAAGGAGTTGATGACATGAAAAAGTTTGCGATTGTGATTTTCGCACTGATGTTGATGATTTGCGCGACGGCTTCAGCGAAAAACGTGACGGTGACGGGCATGGGCGCGACGCCTTCCGATGCCGAAAACGACGCGTTGCGGGCGGCGGTTGAAAATACTTTGGGCGTGCTTGTCGATTCGCAAACGCTTGTTCAGAACAGTATGTTGATTGACGACCAAATCTACACGCAGTCGCGCGGCTTTGTCAACGATTATCAAGTCCTGCGCCGCGAGCAAGTCGGCGACGTGTGGCGCGTGACAATTAACGCTACCGTCGACGATCAACCGAACTCAAGACTTATGAACGAGCTGACGCGACTTGGGATTATCAACGTGCAACTGCGCAACCCGAAAATCGCCGTCTACGTCCCCGAACAGCATTTGAATTACAACTTCGGCGGCGGCTCCGGCGGCGAGACTGCCATTGTCAAGACGCTCCTGAACGCGGGCTTTTCGCAAGTCGTCGAGGTCGGCACGGGGCTCAGCTACTCCAATCCCATGAACATGAACGCCGCGCAGATGCGGCAGGCGGCTCAAGCTTACGGCGCGGACATCATGATTGTCGGTGAGAGTTTCAGCGAAGGTGTCGGCGACGTGGGCGATTATCTTCCGGGCAATCAGCACACGAACATGCAAGCTTGCCGCGCGCGCGTCGAGGCGAAAATGTTTATCGTGCGCACGGGGCAAGTCATCGCCGCTGACGGCAAGTACGGTTCCGCTTACGACAATTCGCAGGCGATTGCCGCAAAGAAAGCCCTTGCCAAGGCGGGCGACGAAATGGGCAATTATTTCGTCGAACAGATAACGGGCATGTACACTTCTCGGCAAGGCGTCGAGGTCGTTGTTTACGGCGCGGACTTCAGCAAGATTAACGCCGTGCAGGTTGCTTTGGGCAAAGTCAATCGCGTCAAGTACGTCAACCTTTCGAGCTACGAGGGCGGGCGCGCGATTTTCAGCGTGCAATACGGCGGATCTCCGCAGACGCTTTTTAACGAGTTGCAAGCCGTCACCAACGCCGAATTGACGTTGCAAGCACTTGCCTACAACACGCTGACCATTGCCGTCCGCTGAACGGCGACACAATTAAAAACTCCCGCAAGAATTTTTCCTGCGGGAGTTTTTTGCAAAAAAATAAGACCTGTTGACGCGGGCGAAGAATCAACTTTCGCTTGACGCTTCACCCGCTTTACGGTATAATCACCGCTGTAAACTTTCCACAAGTGACGCGCAACGCGTTTCAAGGCTTGTACTGTTAATTTTAGCAAAGGGCTTGGCGATTGTCAAGTTAAACCGAAAGGAGGCGATGTGTATGCGGGTATGATTTGCAATCCGTCTGCGGTTCATTGCCGCTTCGTCGAAACACTGAAAGGAAGTGATTTTATGGAGTACAAAGCAAAAATTTTCCGGCACGACAGTTTCAGCAGCCTGCGCGTCGTCGTCATTGACGACTTCAATCGTCGCTGCAAAGCTGCCGGCAAAGAAAATTTGACGTTCAAAGACGTTTACTTCATGCCCAAAATGTCTTACGAAGACGCTCGTTTGGTTGAATGCTACTTCAAAGAAATTTACTCCGACGAACACATCGAAGACGAAATTTTCTCTGTCACGTTCAAAAAGGCGCGCGCGAAGATTGAATACCTCGTGAAACTCTCCGTTGCCACTCTGCCGAATCAATCCGTAAATCTCATCGCTGACAAGCAAAATTAGTTTTGTCGGCGATATTTTTTTTGCGCAAAACAAAAAACCTCTCGGCGGGTGTCGGGAGGCTTTTTGCTGTCGTAAGTGTTGCGTTACTTGCTTTGCTGTTTTTTCTTGAAGATAAGCTTGTCAAGCAGGTCGATAAGCTGACCGATTTCGGGCTTGGAGATTTGCGCGCTCGCGCCCAGCTCGTCGCCCTTGAAACGCATTTCCTCGTTGATGAGCGAAGAGAACAGGACAAACGGCACGTCTTCAAGCCGCTCGTTGTGACGGACAAGTTTCAAAAGCCTGTGACCGTCCATCATGGGCATTTCGACATCGGAAACGATAATGCCGACGTGTTCGGAAATGTCACCGTCCTTTGCGGCAAGAGTCTGCAGATATTCCCAAGCGTCCTTGCCGTTGCCGAAGTCGCGGACGAAACGATAGCCCGAATCGTGAAGCGTGGTGACAAGCAGGTCGCGCAACATGCCCGAGTCTTCCGCAACGACGACGTGAACATCCGCACGCTTTGCACGAACGTCAGCCGCCGCGTCTTCAACCGTGGTGAGCTTGGCGTTGATTTCGGGATTAATCTCCGCAATGATCGTCTCGAAGTCCAACAGCAGGACGATACGGTCGGGCATTTTGATGATACCGACGACGCGGCTCTGGTCGCCGACTTCGGGTGCGGGCTCCATGTCCTTCCACGATATGCGGTGAATGCGCGAAACATTTTCCACCAAAAAGCCGATGTCGTAGTTGTTAATTTCCGTGACGATGATATTTTTTGCGTCGTCGCCGCTGGCAACGTTCAAACAGCGCGGAAGATTTACCAACGGAATTGCCTTGCCGCGCAGAGTAAACAGTCCGTCAATGTAGGGGTGCGCTTGCGGCATTGCCGTCACCGGCGTGCGCTGAATGACTTCGCGAACTTTGGCGACGTTTATGCCGTAATTGACGCTACCTATGCTGAATTCCACTATCTCAAATTCGTTCGTACCTGTTTCAAGCAAAATACCTTTCTTGTCGCCGGCAGTTTCGTCGCCCTTGCGAACTTTATCTTTCGCCATCTAATCCGCCTCCGAATTTTAATGCGTCATGCGTAATTCGCAATACGCAATGAGAAATTTTTTGGAAACTTCGCCGAAAAATTTTTTAATCCTTCAACGAGCCGCCATAAATTTGCGAAGCTCCAACATCAGTTCGATTGCAAGCAGTGATAACGTCCTTTGACGGACACGCGGCGGCAGTCTCCGTTCGATTGTAAGCCGTGCGTCGTCGCCCGTGAAGAATTGCTGACCGAGCGCGTAAAACGTGAACGCCATCGCGCCGCCCGCCGAAATTATCCACGGCACCGCCTGCAGTGCGTGACGCAGGACAAAGCACGCCGCCAAGAAAATTGTTACCACGCCGTACAAAAACATTTTCAACAGAAAAGGCAACAGCATTATCGCTGCCGCCAAGCTCAAGCCGGCAAGCACCAAGGAAATCGCTGCGACAATCATGACATTCACTCTCCTTACGACCAATCGTCAAGCAAAAAATTTTATCGCGTGGCGCAAAGTTTTGACCTTCAGCGGCAACGGTGCGCCCGCCTCGCCGTCCAAATCGCTCGTCAATGCGGCGGAAGTGCTTATCGTCAACGTCGCGGCTTGTAGTGTCAAAATGTTTTCGTCGCCGTCGACACAACCGCCCGCCAAAATTTTTTTCGCCAACGTCATCAAACTGCGCGGCGAACATTTTTTCAGCGCGATTAAGTCAAGCTTGCCATCGTCAATCCGCGCGGCGTCCGAAATTTTTTTGAAGCCCGCAACCGACGGCGAATTCATCACCAAGAATAAAAACGCCTCGATCGAAAACTTTTGCCCGTCCGCCGCAACGTCAAGCGGCACTGCTTTGAAGTTCGTCAATTCGCCGAGCCCGCGCAGGTAATAAGCAGACTTGCCCAAAAAATTTTTCAACCGTGAATCGACCTCGTGAGCTATCGACGTGAAGACGCCCGCGCTTGCCACGTTGACGAAGTACTCCGCGCCGTTCGCCAAGCCCAAGTCAACCGTCCGCGTCCTGCCCGCCGCCACCGCGTCGAAAGTTTTTTCGGCGTCAAGTCCAAGGTGCGCCGCAAAATCGTTGGAAGTGCCGCTACCGATTACTCCGACGGGCAAATCCAAATCGTTGCGCTTGAGCCAATTAATCACCGCGTGTAAAGTTCCGTCGCCGCCCGCCGCCAACACGCCCTCCGCGCCCGACGACTTCACGCAATCGACGAAATTTGAATTGTCGCCCGCGCAGGTTCGGTAAACCGACAGAAATATTCCGCGACGTTGACATTGTTCAAATACGTCGTCAAGTTGATTCTTGAACGCCGCGTGACCCGACACGGGATTGTAAGCCAGCAAAATTTTTTTCATGACTTGAATATTCCAAGCTTGCGGAAGATTTTTATGCCGAAGCGTCCAATCATCGGGATTCGCGCCATATCTTCTTCAAGCAAGCCGCCGATTAAAGCAAGCGTCGCAACATAGACAACACAGCCCGCGCCGATTGCTCCGAACGTCGAGACAACTTCAATGTGCCACTGCGCCAACGTCAAGTCGTAGAAAAATTTCACGACCAATGACATCGCGCCCGCCGCGCAAATTGTCTTGAACAGCTGACCGAGTTCCATGCGATAACCGATATATTTCCATATGAAGTAGAGATTTATGAACGCCGCGACGCCCATATCAGCCGCCGTCGCCCAAGCCGCGCCCATGATTCCCAACGCGGGCATTGCCGTCAAAGTCCAGTTGAGCGCGACTTTTGCCGCCGCCGCCAAAATCATGTTGACCATAGGGATTGTCGTATGCCCCAGCCCTTGCAAGACGCCCGTCGACACTTGATGAAGCCCCAACAAAATTATCGACACCGCGCTTATCATAACGGCGTCGCCCGCGCCCGGCGCGTTGTAAATCAGGCTTGCTATCGGCGTGGCAAGGAAGAACACTATAACGAACGCCGGGAAGCACACGAAGTTTGAGATACGGACAGCCGCCGCCGTCTGCCGAAAGATTCTCGTCGTGTCTTTGAGGGCTCGCGCCTCCGAAATGGCGGGGACGATTGACACTGCCAACGACGCCGTCAAAATCGTCGCCAAGTTGACAAGCGGAACAGCCATGCCCGTCAAGTAGCCGAAAAGCTCCGTCGCCTGCCGCACGCTGTAGCCCGCCACCTCCAGACGTTGCGGGACAATCATTAAATCCAAGTTCGACACGACTGGCAACATAATTGACGCCGCGCTGACGGGCAGGGCAAGTTTGAATATCCGCTTGATGATTGAAGTCGTCGACTCGCTTGCCGTTTCGGGCGAAGGGTTCAAGTCCGCGCCGTAAGTTTTTTCTATGTCACGATTCAATTTTATGTGGAAGTAGACAAGGACGATTAAGCCCGTGACTGCGCCCGCCAATGCGCCCAAGCTTGCGCCCGCCGCCGCGTAGTCAAGTCCCCACGGCAACAGCAAGTCGGCAAGCACAATCATCGTTATCACGCGAAAAATTTGTTCTACGATTTGGCTTACTGCCGTCGGCTCCATTCGCTGCCAACCTTGCAAATATCCTCTCGACGACGCCAAGAACGTCACGAAAAAAATCGTAGGCGCAAGCGCTACAACCGACATGTAAGCGCGCGGGTCTCGTATGAATTGCCAATCGATGAGCCACTGTGCCGCAAAATACGTGAGCACCGAAAAAAATATTCCCGTCAACAGCATGAGCAACATTGAGATTCGGAAGACGCGCTTCGCCCCGTAAATGTCGTTCAACGCGACGCGCTCAGCCGTGATGATTGAAATCGCCACCGGAACGCCCGCTTGCGACACCGTCATTGCGAAAAAATATATGGGAAACGCCATTTGATAGAGCCCTATCCCCTCGCCGCCCAAGATTCGCGATACAAATATCCAATTCAAGGAACCGATTACCTTGACGACGAAACTTGCTATCGTCAAGATGAACGTGCCCTTTAAAAATTTCTCGCTTGATTTAGTTTCTGCCATTCTGTTCGCACCTTTGTTAGGTTTTAGCTGTTAGCTACTTTCGCCGCCGTGTGATATAATCCTTTCAAAAACGGAGGCTGATTGATTTGAAGATTCAACAAGTACGCAACGCTACGCTCAAGATAACTTACGGCGGAAAAGTTTTTCTCGTCGATCCGTGGCTTATCGGCGCAATGCAGTTCGGACGCTTCGTCGACATCCCCGGCAAGCCGTTCAGCACGCCCGACCCCGTCCGCGAACAAATTCCCATGCCGCTTTGCGATTTGCCCGTGCCCGTCGAAGAAATCCTGCGCGGCGTCGATTATTACGTCGTGACGCACATTCACCCCGACCACGTGGACATGGCACCCGACGGCACGCTCGGCAAGCCGCTTGATAAAAATGTTCCGCTGTTCGTGCAGAATGCGGAAGACGCCGCCGCCTTCAAGCGTTCGCGCTTCAAAGCCGTCGAAGTGCTCGGCGAAAACATTTTGGGCGCAATTAAGCTCACGAAGGCACCTGCATGTCACGGGACGATTAAACCTTGCGGCGAGGCTTGCGGATTAATCTTCCAAGCCGACGGCGAAAAAACTTTGTACCTCGCGGGCGATACCGTCTGGTTCGGCGGTGTGCGGGATTCGCTGACGACATTCCGCCCCGACGTCGTGATTGTCAACGCCTGCGCGGCTGAACTCGTCGATTACGGGCGGCTTATCATGAACGACGAAGACATTGATTGTATAGCGCAAACTTTGCCGTCCGCGCAGATTGTCGTTTCGCACATGGACAACGTGGCACACGCGACCATCACCCGTCACGAAATGCGCGGACTTTTGGCAAGGCGCGGCGTCGATTACATCATGCCCGCCGACGGCGAAACTTTGGAATTTTGAGCAATGACGGGAGGCTTCGACGTGAACATCAACCTTGTAAAATTCAACACAGACATAGGAAAAACGAAACCCGCGACGCTTGCTCACGCCGAGGCCGCCTGCCCGTTTTGCGACGTGGAACACTTGACCGGCATAATAGAAACCGACGACGATATAATTTTCCTGCGCAACAAGTACAACGTCATCGAGGGTGCCGATCAATTCGTCCTGATTGAGGGGCGCGAGTGTCAAAGCGACATGCCCGATTACACGCAAGAAAAAATGCGCCGCGTCATAAAAATGGGCGTGCGTCATTGGCAAAGTCTTTTGGCGTCTGGCAAGTACGAGGAAGTTTTATTCTTCAAAAACTACGGCATAATGAGCGGCGGCACGATTCGCCACCCGCACATGCAACTTGTAGGCTTTCCGCGCTTGAATTCCGATTTGCTCTTCGACGAGGCGGAACTGCGCGGCATTGTCATTGCCGAACGTGACGGCGTGGAGCTGAACATTTCTGATTTCCCGCGCGTGGGTTTCGGCGAATTGAATTGCGTCGTCGAAGGCAGCGGCTCACTTGACGCGCTTGCCGACTTCATTCAAATCGCCGTCCATTACGTCAAGAATTTTTTCAACAAGCGCACCGACAGCTACAACATTTTTTTCTACCGCCGCGCAGATAAAATCTTCGCCAAGGTCATGTCGCGCTACGTCACGAGTCCCTATTTCGTCGGCTACAACATTCACTTTCAGCCGAATAATATCGGGCGCATTGCCGAGGAGATTCGGGGCTTTTATTTCGGGACTTAATCAAGTTCTAATATTCAAGGCTTGACAAAAAGTAGCGCGTGCAATATTATTCGCGCGACAGTCAGGCGTTTGGTGGACGCGTGCTTGTCAAATAAGGGGGAGCTTGTTCAACGGTTGGGGAACCGGCGGCAAAGCTCAAGGATTGTGGCGTTTGAACTTGCAACAAGTGTAGGGTTTGCGAGTTTAACGCTTTAAGTTTTTTTGGGATTCAATCAGGGGTTCAAAGTAACAAGTTTAAGCTCAATGCTAAAAGAAGTTTCAACCGGGTCACGACCCCCAAACGGCGTGGCTCGCTGAAAGGAGTTCATTTTGTATGAGTGAATTTTCTACCGGTTTTGTTTTCGACCTCCAGCGTTTCGCCACCAAGACTTTCAATGGCGCTACAGTTGGGGACGAAACGGGCGTTACGCTCAGCGATTTGTTCAACAGCGCAGGCAAAGCATGGCTCTTGAAGGACGCTGAAAAAGGTCTCGCGGAAGGTCAGACTTTCTTCTGGGAAAAGAGCGCGGGCGTCGAACTCACTCCCGCTGCCGCCAACAACGACGAAGCAGTCGCGGGTGCACTGGAAATCGTCGCAGGCAGATATGACGACCCCACCACGCTCAAAGCTGAAGACGGCACGCAGGGTACCGTTATCAAGAGCGTTACCGCTATAGACGCCGAAAATCTTACCGGCGAAGCGAACTTCAAAACTATAGGTTCAACCACAATCGTCAACCCCGGCGCAGGTGCCACAATTAACATCGGCGGCACCGCCCTCATGTTCGGCGGCGGCGGCAACGACAACAAAACCAACGACACTGTCCTCGCTTGGGATGTCGGTACCAAAATTAACGTCAACAACGGCACGATTAAAAACGTCGAAGCGGCTGACGGCGAAAATATCACGACGGCTGACGGCACTTCGGCAGACTTCAACCACGGCGGCACCGCGACTTTCAGCGGCAAATCGTTCAATACGATTGAGTCATTCTCGGACGGCGATTCGGCTGAAGTCAACGTTTACGGCGACGCCGCAATCCTCCTTGAAGTGGAAGCGGAAACCAACGTTAACGACGGCAAGACCGCGATAACCACAACCTTCGACGGTCAGACGATTAAATCCGTTGACGTCGCGGGCTCGGCGGCGTCCATAAATGCTTATGTCGAATTCGGCGGCACCGCCAACGTCGGCAAAGACATCGCCATTCAAAAGAGCACCGTCAACGTCGACAACATCGAAGGCAGTGCGGAAGATGTTGTCATTTATCACCTCGGCGCAGACGGCGGCGACGTTATGGATCTTACCTATGCCGACGCGGCGTCCGAAAAGAAGAACGTCACCGTCAGCAAGACCGGCAAGGCGAAGTACCTCGTTGCAAGAGACTTCAAAGAAGACGGTGAAGACGGTATCGCCATGACGACGATCACAATCGGCGGCACCAATTACACCTTCAACGACACCGAATCCAACGGCGGCGTCTTTGAAGTTTCCAATAACAACGTCACGGGCTTCGTCTTCCGCGATGTCAATGATGCAATTCGCATTCCTGCGGGCGCAAGCCTCAAACTCTACGAAGGCAGACCTTCCGGCGGCGGACTTACTTACGGACCCAACGCAGAAAATGAATCCTTTGCGGATCTTGAAGAAATCCCGGTTCCCTTCAAAGTCAGCTCTGATTCCGATTATATCGTAACCAAGACGGAAGATGGCTATTCGGTCGAAGTCTTCGACGGCACGTCGGTCACGTTCGGCGACGCAACGGTTGAATTGACGCTGGCAACGGCGCGCGGCAACAGCAAGAGCCCGGCTTCCGCAGTCCTCACCTTCGGCAACGACGGCTTGCTCAAGAGCATAACCGACGGCACAACAGAAGGCTCAAGCGGCACCAACACAGGTCTTAACATTTCCGGCACGGCTGTCAAAGTCAGCGGCTTGTCCGAAGACAACACGGCTGCAGACTTCAACATCAGCGGCGTAGCGGTCGACCTCGCAAGCGGCGAATACACCTACGAAGTCGCGGGCGAAAAAAACACTGCGGGCACGGCTCAAATTCAACTCAATTCCGCAGACGAAACCATCAACGCCCAAATTCAGGACGGCGACACTGCAGTTAAGGTTCTGCCTTACGAAGGCGGCAGCGGCAAAGTCACTTACCTCGGCAACGAATACAGCTTCGTCAATGCAAGCGGCGACGCTTACTTGTACGCCGACGCAGACGGCATTCGCTTCGTGTTCGTTGAGGCAGGCGACGCAATCACCATCCCCGAAAACGCGGCAGAAACTACCGACCTGTACTACCAAGACAACAACGACGGCGGCGCAGAAAAACAGATTGAAAACGCTCCGACGGTTGCGGGCAGTGAAGATTATACCGTCACCATGACGAAGGCAACGACCAGACGTTCGGGCGACGCAACGTTCGCAGTCAGCGGCATCGACGCAGACGGCATCGTTACTGCGGGCGAAGGCACCTTCACCTACAGCGACGAAGGCGGCACGCTTACCTTCGATCAGACGGGCGCGGCTACCGGTATCACCGCTGCCAAGGGCTCCGTCATCATGAACCAAACGGCGGCAGGCTTGCTTGCGGCTGAAGAGGGCGAAACCCTGTTCAATCTCGACGGCACGGGCGTTGACATCACCGTAGCCACCGACGACGACAACGAGAACAATGTTACCTACAACAAGGACGACAAGAGCCTCTTCGGCTTGGCGGACGGCTCCATCATCGAAAATGCGGGCGCAATCACCAAGATTTACGCGCCGACCGAAGCGGGTGCCTTTACCTTTGGCGATCCCGACGCTGATCCTCCGCAGGTTTACACCTCGTTGAGCGACGGCGATCCCGAAGACAACGAACGCGCTTACTTCACGATTGACGGCACCAAGGCTACGGGCTTCACCTTCGCGCAAGTTAACGATTATCTCACTGCTACGGACTTCAGCGACTTGCAGCTCACCGACGGTCCGACCGGCAACACCTTCGACGCACCTGTCGTGACCGAGGGCGAGGAAAATACACCTGTAGAGGCAACAATCCTCAAGACCACCTTCGACTTCGACAACAACGGTACCGAAGACGATTGCTACTCCATCTTCGAGACCGACCTGGAAGGCAAGACGGTTACCTTCGACGACGGCACTGCGACCACTTTCGTTGACGCAGAGACCGAAACCGAGCTGTTCTTCGGCACGGACGGCAAACTCCTCAACATCAACAACCTCAACCTGTCCGGCAACGAAGTCGCTATCGAAGGCGCAACCGGTGCTGTCAGCATTGACGACAGTGTTGTTGAAATCGTCGGCGGCGCATTCACGTACCGCATGGTTGAAGACAACGTTCCTGCCATTGTCGACGTTACTGCCGGCACCGAAATCAAGCAGGCGGCGGGCGTCGACCAAATCCGCACCATCGCGGGCGAAGACGGCAACGGCACCTTCACCTTCAGCGGCACCTCCGTACCGTTCACGGTTGCGGGCAACGAAGACGGCGTAACGTTCTTCCTCAAAGAAAACGAAATCACCGTCAGCGGCGTTTCCAACATCAACGGCACAGAATCCGTTACGGGCGCGTTCGGCGTAAGCTCTGCAAGCGATAAATTCTCCATTAACGGTGCAAGCGTTATCGTCACCACCGACGACGTTGCCAACGAATACACCGTTACCGAAAGCACCTTCACGGGCTTGAAGGACGGCGACGCTGTCGTAAGCGCGGGCGACCTCACCGCATTCAACACGGCTGAAGTCGGCTTGTTCACCATCCTCGGCGCAAGCATGGCGATTGAAGGCGACAGCGCGGTTGCGTTCAGTGTCGACGGCGAAAAACTCACGGCTGTCAGCGAACTCAGCGGCATTGCCACGGGCAACTTCGACGGCTCCATTGATGTCAACGACAAGCAGGTTGAAGTCACGGGCGATTCCAACAGCTCCATTTCCGTCACGGGCAACGAAGCGGCAGACGGCATTACCAAGATCGGCGGACTCGGCGGCGAAAGCGTTGTTGTTGCACAGGCTGAAGGCGCAACGCAAATCGGCGCGGACGGCGACGGCGAATTTGACTTCGCGTTTGCGAATCGCGGCGAGAAATTCGCCATTGAAGGCAATTCCGGTGCCTCGGCTGCCGAAACGGTCTTCAACTTCGTTGACGGCGTTGTTGCGGGTATCAGCGGCGTTGACGACCTCGAATACGTCACTGGCAACTTCCAAAACGGCATTACCGTTAACGGCGAACTGTTCATTGACGCTGACAACAATGGCAAAGACGTAACCTTTGCCAAAGGCACCTACAACGGCAACACCGGCATAGGCATTTACGGGCTCAAAGACGGCGCAGTTGTTTCGATGTCGGGCGTTTCCTCGGTTGCAGTCTTGGTTGAAAACGAAGGCTCCGTAACCTTCAAAGAAACCGAATTCTCGGTTGCGGGCGACAGCAACGGTCACGTCGGCTTCTACCTCGACAAGGAAGGCAACGTCGAAGGTATCTTCAACGTCGAAGGCTCCGTCACGGGCAAGCTCAACGGCGTCATCATCAACGAACAAGCACCTGCCATCTCCGTCAGCTCTGCAAGCGGCGTCAACGACGGACTTATTTACAACGCAAAAGACGGCTTGCTTGCCGGAATCAAAAACGGCGAAACTGTCCTCGGCGCGGCTTCCGCCACTACCGTCACTGCGATTGAACAAGGCACCTTCACCTTCGCAAACGGCACATTCCAGATCGACGGCGACACGGACGGCGTTGACTTCCTTGTCAGACAGGGTACGACCAACGTCTACGGCGTCAACGGTCTTGCTGAAGCGGCAACCCTGCGCGGCGCACTCGACCAGTTGCAGAGCATTAACGGCGTATCCTTCGCAGTCACGGGCGACAGCTCCTTCGCGATTGTCGGCGCAAGCGGACGTATCGGCGAGATCATAGAGCTCAGCAACGGCGCGAATGTCGTCAACGCGGGCGGCGCGGACAAGGCAAGCACCGACGAAGACGGCACCTTCACCTTCAGCGGCAAGTCCTTCACGACCGAAGGCGACAGCGCAGTTGCATTCTCGCTCAGCGGCAACAACGTCACCGACGTGGGCGACCTGGAAGGCGCGGTTACCTCCAACGGCTTCCCGAACATCACTGTCAACGGTCAAAGCTTCGCTATCAACGGCGACGAAGGCGACCTCACTGTTGTCGGCAACAACGGCACGGGCATTGACAGAATCGCGAAAGTCGGCGGCAATAACGTCACTGTTGAAAACGCGGGCGGCGCAAATGCGATTGAAACCGACAAAGACGGCACAATCAACTTTGCAAAGAGCGGTCAGTCCTTCGCAATCAGCGGCGGCGACAGCTCCATCACCTTCGAGATTGACGGCGACGAAAAAGCCACCGTTATCGGCGGTCTCAACGGCACTGTTGCGGGCAACTTCGACGAAATCGGCGAAATCAACGGCGAAGCCTTCGACGTAAAAGACAGCGACAAATTCCTTTCCATCATGGGCAATTCGTCTGCCTCCGGCATTGGCGCGATTGGCAACGTCAGCGCAAGCGCGACGATCACTTCGGTTGCGGGCGCGTCGACAGTCACAACCGACAAGGCGGGCACCTTCCAAATCGGCAACAGAACAATCATTTCCGCCGGCGACGATACGATTGACTTCAACTTTGCGAACGGCGCGCTTACGGGCATTTCCCGCTTCGATACCGGCTCGCTCAGCGGCAACATCAACAAGATTGCCATCAACAATGCGGCTCTGGATGTTGACAGCGACGACGAACTCACCTTCGAGAAGACCACTTCCACCGCAACGCTCAGAGATCTTGACACCAACGTAACCGTCAACGGCGCGGCAAGCGCGACCAACGTCATAGCCGAAACGAGCGGTAGCTACACCTTCGGCGACAAGAGCTATGTCCTCACCGACGCGAACGGCGTAAACTTCGGCATGGACGGCTTGAGCGTAATAACCATTACAGGCTTGAGCGGCACTGTAGCCGGCGACTTCACCAGCGGCATCGAAGTTGACACTAAGGCAATTCAAGTTGCAGGCGACGACGAAATCAGCGTTGAAGGCGCGGGCGGCAGCTTCGTACTGCGCGGACTCGACGGCAACGCGACTATCAATGCCGCCGACGATGTCCTCTCTGCTTGGACTAATTCCACGGGCACCTTCACCGACGCGGCAACCAAGAAACTCACCTTCAGCAGCGACGACAATGTTGAGCTCTTCCTCGACGGCGAAGCGCACTTCGTAGGCGTCAGCAGTGTTGACGGTCCTGTCAGCGGCAATATCAGTGCAAGCGACCTGCCTCAAGGCATCAACGGTTACACCGCTCCCAGCGTTGTCGGCGCAGACGGTCAGCCCAATCCGAACTTGTATATCGACGGCGACACCCTCGGCGGCGTCTCTGCGGGCGACACCATCTACAGCACGGGCGGCGCGTCCAAGGTTGATGTTACCGGCGACGGCGATTACACCTTTGAAACGGGCGAAAAACCGCAACAATTCACGGTCTCCGGCGACAGCACCGGCGTTGACTTCCAGCTTGACAGCAAGGGCAACGTCGTTGGCGCCAGCAACCTCGACAACAATGCAGGACTTTCCGGCCCGTTGAACGGCTTCACAATCAACGGCGCTTCAACCAACGTCTCCATTGTCGGCGACGACGTCTACGGCGTTATCGCTACCGCCAACGGCGCAGGAACCATCTTCGCTGTGGGCGACGAACAAGAACACGTCACGGTTGTCAGCGCAGGCAACGCAACCGAGGTTCGCACCACCGGCACCGGCACCTTCGCATTTGAGAAACCCAACCAGAGATTCACGCTTGAAGGCGATCCCAGCGTAATCTTCGGTTTGGTGAGCGGCACCGAGTCTGTAACGGCTGTCGGCGGTCTCAACGAGAACGGCGCAGTCACGAGCAACTTCTCCAACCCGATTGCGGTCAACGGCGTGAATGTCCAAGTAACCAATGACAGAGACGGCATCAAAGTCACGGGCGACATTGACAACGACGGCATAAGCAGAATCGACGACGTGAATTCGGGCGCGACTGTCAATGCTTCGGGCGACGCAACGGCTGTAGGCGGCAAGGGCGAAGGCATCTACACGTTTGCAGAAAGCGGCGACAACTTCACTATTGCGGGCGACAGCTCCGTTGACTTCAACCTCGCTGCCAACAGAGACGTCACCGGCGTCGGCGCGGCTTCGGGCGACAAAATGCTCACGAACGGTAAAGTCACGTTCGATACCAACACCACGCCTGTAATCCACGTCAACGAAGACGCCAACGACGAAATAACCGTAGTCTCCGCAGAAAACGTAGGCTTCACGACCGACGGCAACGGCGTCATTCGCGAAGTCGAAGGCGTAACCTCTGCATTGGATGCCAACGGCAACCTCATCAGAGGCAGAATCTACGGTCTCGAAGAAGCGACTGTCCATGCAACGAATGCGATAATCGTCGGCGACAGACCCAACTTCAACGAGAAATTCATTGGCATCAATGACTTCGATGACAGCTTCGATATTGAGGTCAAGGACTTCGCGGTCGACAAGATCACGAAGGTCACGGGCGGCACCACCAACGACGTAACGGCAATTCTTGTCGAAGATGCGTCGATTGAAGCAGACAAAGACGGCGTCTTTAACATCAACGGCGAAGTTTACACTGTTGCCGACGACAACGACAAGTTCGGTATGCATACGGACGAGAACAGCGACCTTGATGCTGTTGTCAGTCTGGAAGGCACTCTCGTGGTTGCGGACGGCGACGAAGAGTTCACGGTCAACGGCAACTACGTCGAATTCGACAACGCGACCAACGAATCTGTCAAAGTCTCTTCGGACGGCACGGTCATCACGGCTGTCGACGGTCTCAAGAACTACAGCAGAATCAACGGTGCTCTCGACAATGCCTCGATTGCTGTCACGGCTCCTGCGGCAGACGACTACTCGGTCATCTCCGTCAACGACACGGTCTTCGCTTTGACAGGTGAAAATCTCGACAAACACGCCGTCAACGAAACCTTCTACGACTACGACCGCGAAAGCTTTGTCGGCGACGCAGACGGCGTCTCGATTAACGGTCAAGGTCAAGTCGCGGGTCTCGACGACGACGCGCGCATGTACGTCACCGAAGAAGGCAAGTACACCGTCAACGGTAGCGTACTCAACGCCGTTGTCGGCGACACGATTGTCGGCACGTCCAACGGCGCGTATATCTACAGCCCGGACGACAATCTTATTCGCAAGACCACCGCGCTGTCGAAGATCGAATCGATTACGGGCATTCCGACCCACAGCAATTACAACGCAATGTACGGCTCTTACGTCAATCCGTACACTGACGAATCGGTGCAGGCATTCTTCGCAGACCCGGCAATCGATAAAGATATGTCGATTATCCTCTACGCGACTAATGCCGACAGCGTAACGCCGCAAACCATTGACTTCAGCAACAACAGATTCACCAAGCAGGTACACCTGTTCAACGGTCCGCAGAATGTCGTGCTCAACGGCGAGGGCGGCAACTTCGTCCATGTCGAAGGCGAATACATTGCGGCAGACGGCGGCACCAGCCCGACTTCCGGCATCAAGAACATCACGCTCGGCAGCGGCGTCCAGCTCAACGGCAACGACACGCTCACCGGCGGCGACGTGGTTGTTATCGACGAAGGCGCGGCAATCGGCAACGCAGTCAACGTCCTCGGCGGCGTGGGCGACGATTCCATCTTCGTGCGCGACTCCGTTGCAACCACGTTCGACATGGCTCTCGGCGGTGCGGACAAGGTTGTCACGTTCGCAAGATCCAACGCGAGAATCAACCTTGAGAACTACGACGCGTCCACGGGCGCAGGCATCCAGTTCGAACAAGACGAAGTGCGCGACAGCGTGGGCGGCATTGCAGGCGCAATCAACAAAGGCATCATCGACTTCGGCGACGGCATTGTCAGCTTGAAGGCTTCCGGCGTTGTTGAAGTCAGCCTCAACGGCACCACCGGCGGCGTCAACGGCTTGACGGGCGGCATGAACAGCGTTGGCGGCTCGGTTGTCAACCTCTTCACACCGGAAAGCACCGAACAGAAAGTTGCCTTCACGCACTTGGCGGGCGGCGTAGCCTCGGTAGACGCACTCGACACCGACGACGTAATCTTCATCGGCAACAAGAACGACGCGAAACGCGGCGACTCCACGCTCCTCGGCGGCGCGGGCAACGACACTGTCTTTGCGGGCGAAGGCGACTACATCGACGCACGCAGCGGCAACAACTTCGTCAGCCTCACTGCCGACGACAACCGCGAAGGTGCTTACATCAACATCGCTGCCGGCACCACGACAATCGAAGGTATGAACAATACTCTCGACGAAATCCACGGCGACACGCTCGGCATCGACCTGACGACCATGGAACTCGAATACGACGGCGAAAGCGGCAACCTGCTTGTCAGAAGCAGAACTGCGGATTCCAACATCTTGGCAACTATCGTTGCGGCGGACAAGGATACCGCACTCGTCTACGACACGGCAGAAGAAACTGCGACCGAAACCGAGTCCTCCGATTTGGCTTCCAGCGCAGACTTGGCCTCCAGTGCCGACGACGCCGACACCAACGCCGAAACGACCGAAGAGACCGAAGAAACCACTACCAAGGTTTCGCCGCTCGTTGCCGACCACAACTACACCAACCAGCTCATCAACAGCAACGGCTCGCTTATCAAGGCGGCTATCGGTGCCAAGGGCTCCGTTATCGACGTCAAGAAGGACGAAGACGTACGCGCCAACTACTACAAGGGCGAAGACAGCGGCTTGGTCTTCGACTTCTACAACGGCGAAGTCTTTATCGACCTGAGCGGCGAAGCGGACTCTTCCATTGACGGCAGAACTGTCTTCCTCGACGGCATCACAAGCATCCAGGCGGGCACCGAAAAGAACACCATCAAGGGCTCCGACGCCAACGAGACATTCCTCGCGGGACGCGGCGAAAGCCATCTCTACGGCGACGGCGGTAAGAACTTGCTGGTAGGTTACGACGGCTCCGACGGCACCAAGGAAGGTCAGACAACCTTCTACGTCCTCGGCAATGCCTACTACGCAGCCAACACCATCCAGAGCTTCAACTTCGTCTACGACGACAACTACACCAATGACCGCAAGATCACCGCTGACAAGCTCGCGTTCGACTTGCCGACCAACCACGTCAGCAGAGTTGCCGTCAGCAATGACGACGTTGTTATCGAAGTCACGAAGAACGGCGACTTTATCACAGAGTCCGTCCTCATCGAAGACGCGATCGACACGCTCACCGGCTACGGTCAAGACATCCTCGTTTCGGGCGACGGCATTGTCAACGACGTTGTTGCGCAAGTCGGCACCGACAAGCTCAACTTCGACAAGTTCGCCAACTACTACAACGCCACCGGCAAGAACGCGACAATCTCTGTTGCCAACGACAAAGACTTCGCGCAAGTCTGGCTCGACGGCTCCAAGGGCGTCAACTTCGTCGGCGACATTCACGTCATCGACGCTTCGAACTTCAACGGTCAAGCAGAGTTGGCAGGTAACGATTACAACAACGTCGTTATCGCAAGCTCGGTTGAAGGCGGCGGCGCGCAGAGCCTGTGGGGCGGTCACCGCGGCGACGACCTGCTTATCGCGGGTGCCACGCAGAATACGTTCTACTACACGGTAGGCAACGGCACCGACACCATCTACGGCGCGAAAGACGGCGACGTTGTCAACTTGGCAGGCGTCACCCTTGACCAGCTCGACACTGCAAACTTCGCCTTCTCCGAGACCGGCGTCAAGTTGGCGTTCAAGGACGGCGGCGTCCTCTACGTCGGCGACAACGGCGGCAACGATGTCAGCTACGTCATCCAAGGCGAGACCTACTTCGTCAACGAAGACCACAGCGGCTTCCAGAAGAAGGCGTAAGCTTACCCGAATATAGGAGACAAACCAACGGCATAACTTGAACTGAATTTTCGGTTCGCGAGCCTCGACTTAACGGTCGGGGCTCTTTTTTTTATTTGACGTGCGCGCGGGAACTTTGTACAATCTGCGTTGCGGGGTGTTGTTATGGAAAAATTCAATCCGACTTACAGCTTAACCGAATTCAAGAATTCTGCCTTTAGAATGATGCTTACAGCTCAACGTACAGCTGCAGATTTGGGATTTGATGACAACGGTGTCAGAAAAGTTGTTTCGACAATGGAGCTTAAACATTTTTACAAATCGATGACTTCATATGCCAATCACAAAATTTGGCAAGACGTTTATCACGTTCCTTACGGCAATATGATTCTTTACGTGAAGTTTACGCAAGATGTCATTTCGGATTTTACATTATTATCTTTCAAGGAAAAATAGGAGTGATTTAAATGGAAGAAGAAACAATTATTCACCCTGAGACCGGAGAAATTTTGTATCGTGATGTTCGTCCCGTTAAATACACCTACAAAGGCGAATTCATTATCGTTGACCAACCCGGTTGGTATCCCAAAAACGGAAATGACAACGACGGTATTCTTTCTCAAGACGACATGAAAGTTGCGGGCGATGCCGTAAGAATCATGAAAGCGCGGCATCAACAAAAACTTCAGGCAGACAACTTTGTACTCGGCGACGTATCGTTTGCATAAAAAAAGCCCCGGCTTAATCGTCGGGGCTTGAAACTTTTATGAGCCGCAAATTGTCAAATCGTGTGCAACCTAATCGACGAAGTGCCGCCTTCGCCGTACTGCATGCCCGCCGTCAAAATGACGAGGTCGCCTTTTTGGACGTAACCCTTTTCGAGAGCGGCGGCAGACGAGTAGTCAATCATGCTGACGATATCGAGCCACGGCGTGCCCGAAATCGGGAAGACACCCCAACGCAAGTTCAGATGGCGAGCGACTTGATCGTTTTGCGTGAAGGCGATAATCGGAGCTTTGGGCTTGTACTTGGAGACGACGCGGGTTGTGTAGCCCGAACGCGTGGGCGTGATAATCGCGGCGGCGTTGAGTTCGTAGCCGAGCTGAACTGTTGCATGAGCGATTGCGTCCGTTTGCGAATTTTTTCTGTGCAAGCCTTTGTTCATGAAAATTTCTTTGTACTCAAGCGATTGTTCGATGCGCAGGGCGATTTGATTCATCATGGACGCCGCTTCGACGGGATATTTGCCGCCCGCCGTTTCGCCGCTGAGCATAATGACATCCGCGCCGTCGAAGATTGCGTTGCCCACGTCCGAGACTTCGGCGCGGGTCGGGCGCGGGTTGACGGTCATGCTTTCAAGCATTTGCGTCGCGACGACGACGGGTTTGCCGACAGCGTTGCATTTCTTAATGATTTCCTTTTGGATAATGGGCACGTCCTGCGCGGGAATTTCGACGCCCAAATCGCCGCGAGCAACCATAATACCGTCACTTGCCGCGATAATCTCGTCGATGTTTTTGACGCCCTCAAGGTTTTCGATTTTGGAAATGATTTCCATGTGACCGCCGTTCTTGGTGATGAGTTCGCGAATTTCGTTTACGTCCGAGGCGCGCTGAATGAAACTTGCCGCAACGAAATCCATGTCGTTTTTGATGCCGAAGAGGATGTCTTTTTCGTCCTGTTCGCTGACAGCGGGCAGACCCAACGACACGCCCGGAGCGGCGACGCGTTTGCGGCTGCTCATTTTGCCGCTGTTGAGAATCGTGGTTTGAATGTCCTTGCCGACGATTGCGTCAATGCGGAGTTCAACGAGCCCGTCATTAAGCAGGAGCTTGTCGCCGACGTTGACTTCGGTGTAAAGGAGCTTGTGCGTGACGGAGGCTTTCGTTTCGTCGCCCGCAATGTCGTCGTTGACGAGCGTGAATTTGTTGCCTTCGACGAGCTGAACGGAGCCGTCTTTGAATTCGCCGAGACGCATTTCGGGACCTTTCGTATCGAGGACAAGCGCGACGATTTTACCGAGTTTTTTGGCGGCGGCGCGGACGGCGTCTATGCGTTTCTGATGACCTGCGTGGTCGCCGTGCGAGAAGTTGAAGCGGGCAGCGTTCATGCCGTTTTCGATGAGCCCTTCGATTACGCCCGGCGCGTCGGTCGCGGGTCCCTGCGTGCAGATGATTTTCGTTTTCTTAAGCATAAGCTTACCTCCAACGGAAAAATTTTTCTTCATTATACACGATAACGCCGCGCAGGCAAAACGGATTCGGAAAAAATTTTCTTGCCCCTTGCCGCTTGTCATGTTAAAATTCGGGCGGTTTATTGGAATTCATTTGCGCGTTGGCAGAAAGGAGTTTTCGACTTGTTTTTTGGTATGTCAATGAGCGTCGGGATAGATTTGGGCACGGCAAATATCCTGGTCTACGTCAAAGGCAAAGGAATCGTTTTGCGCGAGCCGTCGGTCGTCGCCGTCGACAAGGACAACGATAAAATTTTGGCGATAGGGCAAGAGGCGCGCGACATGATTGGACGCACGCCCGGCAATATCGTCGCGATACGCCCGCTGCGCGACGGCGTCATTGCCGATTACGAAATGACGGAGTCAATGATTCGCCACTTCTTGGAAAAAGTTATCGGGCGGTCATTTTTATTTCGGCCGCGAGTTATGATTTGCGTGCCCACGGGCGTCAATGACGTGGAGAAACGCGCCGTGCAAGAGGCTGCCGAACAAGCGGGCGCGAAACGTACTGAACTGATTGAAGAACCGATAGCTGCGGCGTTGGGCGCGGGCATTGATATTTCGGAACCGATGGGTTCCATGGTCGTCGACATTGGCGGCGGCACCTGCGACGTTGCGGTCATTTCATTGGGCGGCATAGTTGTCGGCGAGAGTTTGCGCGTTGCCGGCGACAAATTCGACAGCGACATTGAATTTTACATCAAAAAAGAGTACAACCTCATGATTGGCGAACGTACGGCGGAAAATATCAAAGTGCAGGTCGGCGCGGCTTACGAAGGCGCACGACGCGATACAATCAGCGTTCGCGGGCGCGACATCTTGACGGGCTTGCCGAAAAACATCACCGTCGGCTCGGACGAAATTGCGGGCGCGTTGCGCGACTCGGTTGAAAATATCGTCACCTGCGTCAAGAGCGTCTTGGAACGCACTCCGCCCGAACTTTCCTCCGACATAATGGATCACGGCATCATCTTGACGGGCGGCGGCGCAATGCTTTACGGCTTAGCTGATTTGATTCGCAAGGAAACGAATATCCCTGCCATGCTTGCCGACGACCCGTTGAGTTGCGTCGCTATCGGAACAGGCAAAGCCCTTGAATCAATGAAAAGCTAGAAGTGAGGTATCCGCATGAAAAAACTTTTGCTTACACTCCTCTTGTCCCTTGTCCCGTGTTCCTTGTTTCTTACCGGTTGCGGCGGCAGCAGTCAACAAGGCATCGACAAGCTCAGCAACAACTTTTCGGGTGCGGAAGTCAAGCTCGGCATGATAACGCCCCTGAACTCCACCGAAGAAAAATTCGGCGGTCTTCTCGACAAGATTGAGACGGCGGCTGATTCCGATTCGCGCCACCGCCCGAAATTCTACGACAACCTGCGGGCAATGGTTATGGCGGTTAAGGCGGGCGACGTGCAGGATGCAGGAAATCAGCCTGTACAAGAGCGTTGCCGATTATATCGTCGCGACCAACAGCAAATTTGAAATCGTCCCGAACAATGCGCTTGAGAAAATCGAATACTCGTTCTGCTTCGCCGTGCGCAAGGACGACGCCGCGCTGAAAACCGAACTCGACAAAGTTATCGGCGACATGAAATCCGACGGCACGCTCGACAAATTAATCAACGAATACATTACAAACGTCGACAAGGGACAGGCTCCGCCGAAAGTCGAAATCCCCATGACGGAAGGCGCGCCGACGCTTAAAGTCGGTATTACGGGCGACTTGCCGCCGCTCGATTTGATTCTGCCCGACGGTTCGCCTGCAGGCTTTAATACCGCCATGCTCGCCGAAATAGCTCGTCGCCTCGACAGAAACATTCAGCCCGTCGAAATCGAAAGCGGCGCACGTGCTTCGGCGTTGACATCAAAATTTATCGATGTGGTCTTTTGGACGGTCGTGCCGTTCGGCAAGGACATCCCCGCCGACATTGACAAGCCTGAAGATCTGGAACTCTCCACGCCGTATTTCAAAGACAACGTCGCGCACATCAGGCTTAAAGCCGACAAATAAGTTCCACGGAGGTCTTGCAAGTTGAAGTTCAAAAAAATCGCGAAGGTTATCCTGTCCTGTATGATGGCGGGTGCATTGTTTACGGGTTGCGGCGGTTCTTCGGGCGACGTTAAACCTGCAACCGATAAGCCCGCCGAAACCAAAATCGGCATGTTGTCTCACATGAACGCCACCGAAACTACGCTCGGCGAAATGTACAACGCAGCCGTCGAAAAAGCGGGAATCAAAGCTGCAAAGTACAACCCGAAATTCTACGACAGTCTGCGTGCCATGCAAATGGGTATCGAATCGGGCGAAGTCACGGAGGTCAGCCTTTACAAGAACGTCGCCGATTACGTCGTCACCAACAACGACAAGTTTGCAATCATGAACGACGACGTGCTCGGTAAGCTCAAGGATTCGTTCTGCTTCGCCGTGCGCAACGACAGCATTCAGCTCAAATCTGACCTCGACAGGATTATCAGCGACATGAAATCCGACGGCACGCTTGACAAATTAATTAACGAATACATCACCGCCGTCAACAGAGGACAAACCCCGCCGAAAGTTGAAATCCCGACGACCGAAGGCGCAGAGTCAATTAAAGTCGGCGTGACGGGCGATTTGCCGCCGCTTGATTTGGTTTTGGCTGACAATTCACCTGCAGGTTTCAATACCGCCATGCAAAGTCGGCGTGACGGGCGATTTGCCGCCGCTTGATTTGGTTTTGGCTGACAATTCACCTGCAGGTTTCAATACCGCCATGCTCGCCGAAATCGGCAAGCGTCTCGGCAAAAACGTCGAAGTCGTTCAAATCGACAGCGGCGCACGCGCAACGGCTCTGGCGTCCAAGCAGATTGACGTTGTATTTTGGGCTGTCGTGCCCGCCGGAGATCATTTGCCCGCCGACACGGACAAGCCCGACGGTCTGGAATTTTCTGCGCCTTATTTTGAAGACAGCGTTGCTCACATCAAGCTTAAAGCCAATAAATAATTTTCAAGGAGGTCTTATCAAATGAAGTTCAAGAAAGTTGCCAAGGTTCTTTTGTCCTGTTTAATGGCAGGCACGTTGTTCGCGGGTTGCGGCGGCGGTCAGCAAGGCGGCGACAAACCTGCAAACGAACCCCCGCCAATCAAACTCGGCATGATAACCCACCTCAACGCCACCGAACAGAAAATGGACGAAATTCTTGCAAACATCACCGAAAAGACCGGCGTCAAAGTATCAAAGTACGCCGTCACGTATTACGACAGCCTGCACCTCATGAACATGGGCATTGAATCCGGCAGCGTCGACCAAGTAAGCCTTTATAAAAGCGTCGCCAATTACGTCGTCGCCAACAACGACAAGTTTGCACTCGTGACGGACGATAAGACTCTCGGCAATTTGTCCGACTCGTTCTGCTTCGCCGTGCGCAAAGACGACACCGCGCTCAAAAACGACCTGAATAGAGTTATCGGCGAAATGAAAGCAGACGGCACGCTTGATAAGCTCGTCAACGACTACATCAATGCCGTCGACAAAGGACAGGTTCCGCCCACCGTCGAAATTCCGATGACGGACGGCGCGGACACGATTAAAATAGGCGTGACGGGCGACTTGCCGCCGCTCGACTATATAAGTGCCGACGGACAGCCTGCGGGTTTCAATACCGCCATGCTCGCCGAAATAGCCCGCCGCCTCGGCAAAAATGTTGAAATCATTGACATCGACAGCGGCGCGCGCGCGACGGCTTTGAATTCCAAGCAAATTGACGTTATCTTCTGGGCTGTCATACCCAACGGCGAAAACATGCCCGCCGACATTGACAAGCCCGAAAATGTTGAATTCAGTGCACCTTACTTCAAGGACGATGTTGCTCATCTTCAGCTTAAAAAGTGAGAACCGCGCATGAAAAAGTTTTTGCTGATAATCTGCGCGGCGGCTCTGCTCATGGCGGGTTGCGGCGGCGAATCCGAAAGCCGCGAACCGATTAAAGTCGGCACCGTCCGCTACATGAACGTCACCGAGGACGCTCTTAATAAATTTAATGAGCAACAGCTCGAATCGGTGGGCACACAGCCGAAGTACAAATACGTTTTCTTTGACAACATGCCTTCCATGACGTCTGCTCTGCTTGCGAGGCAAATCGACGAGTTCAGCACCTACGAAACCGTTGCCGATTATCTAATCATGCAAAATCAAAGATTCGATCGGACGCCCGGTGAGCACGTGATGATTGACATGTTTTGTTGCGCCATGCGTGCGGACGACGTGGCGTTGAAAGCCGAATTCGACGCGGCAATTCAACAAATGCATCGGGAAGGCACGTTTACCGACCTCGTGAAAAATTACATAAATAACATCCATCACGCGGTAATACCGAATCCCATTGCAATGCCGACCTTTGAAGGCGCGAAGACGGTCAGAATCGGCGTGACGGGCGACCTGCCGCGCATGGACTACATTCGCGCCGACGGCGTGCCTGCGGGCTTCAATACCGCTGTCCTCGCCGAAATCAGCAAATGTACCAAAAAGAATTTTGTGTTAATGCAAATCGACAGCGGGGCGCGTGCCGTTGCGCTGTTGAGCGGTGTAGTCGACGTGATTTTTTGGGCGGCAGTTGCCGATAAAGCACAAGGCGTGCCCGAAGAATTCGACAAACCCTCCGGCATGATTTTTACCGAGCCGTATTTCTCCGACAAGATCGTTCACGTAACCCTTAAGAAATGAGTTGATTCGATGAGAAAACTTTTTGCCGCGCTCCTGTTGCTTATGCTTGTGCAGGCGACGGGTTGCGGCGGCAACAATAAACCTCCCGCCGAAAACAAAGCTCCGATTAAGCTCGGCATAATTAAACATCAGAACGTCACGGAAACACTGCTTGACAACTACTTTGAGCAGGCAGCATCCCGCATGAATCAGACGTCCGAACTTTACGTGCCCAAGCACGTTTTCTTTGACAATATGACTTCAATGTTTGCGGCGTTGCAGAGCGGGCAAATCGACGCGCTGAGTACTTATCAAAGCGTGTCCAAGTATTTAATCGCGCAAAACGCCGACCTTGAACCCGTGAAGAATATCCCGAAGGTGTCCGACGCGTTTTGTTGCGCCGTGCGTGCCGACGACACCGCATTGAAGAAAGAATTCGACGACGCGCTTATGAAGTTGAAAGCCGACGGGACGCTTGCCAAACTCGTCAAAACTTACATCACCGACGCCGATTACAGCAAAGTTCCGACAGCCGTCGAAATGCCGATGATTGACGGCGCGCCGACGGTTAAAGTTGCCGTGACGGGCGACCTGCCGCCGCTTGACTTAGTCACTGTCGACGGAAAGCCTGCGGGCTTCAACACAGCTGTCCTCGCCGCGATAAGTCAACTTATCGGTAAGAATTTTGAACTCGTGCAAGTCGACAGCGGAGCGCGCGCCGTTGCGCTGACTTCCAAGGAAGTCGACGTTATCTTTTGGGTTGCCGTGCCCGAAACCGACACGCTTGCCCCGCCCGACTGCGACAAGCCCGAAGGCGTCATTTTGACTGAACCCTATTTCACGGACGAGATTGCTCACGTCAAAGTTAGGAGCTGATTCGATGAAAAAAATTTTCGCATTGCTGATGATTTGCGCGCTTGCGCTTATGACGGGTTGCGGCGTTGAACCCGACGTTAAACCTCAAACTCTCCCCAACAAAGTTAAAATCGGCATGATAACCCGCCTCAACGCAAGCGAAGAAAGTTTCGGGCAATTCATGACCAAAGTCGAAGAGACGCTCGAAATTAAAATCGCTTCGCACACGCCGGTTTTCTTCGACAATCTGAACGCGATGGAAATGGCGTTGCAGAGCGGACAAATCGCCGAGATGAGTACCTATCGGAGCGTGGCGCGTTACATTATCGCGCAAGACCCGCAGTTTCAAGTCCTGAAAGACCATTCGCTTGAGTTCATTGATTCGTTCTGCTTCGCCCTGCGCGACGACGATCCGGAGCTCAAAGACGCGCTCAATATGGTTATCAAGGAAATGCAGAACGACGGCACTCTTGACCGCCTGACGAAGGAATATATCACCGACATAAGCACCGACCGCGAACCGCCCGCAATCGAGTTGCCGCACTTCGACAGCGCGCCGACGCTTAAGGTTGCCGTGACGGGCGATCTGCCGCCGCTTGACTACGTGGGCGCGGACGGAAAACCTGCCGGCTTCAACACGGCTGTCCTCGCCGAAGTAGGCAATCGCCTGTTGCGCAATATCGAATTGATTGACGTAGACAGCGGCGCACGCGCGGCGGCTTTGACCTCCAAGCAAGTCGACGTTGTGTTTTGGGCTATCGTCCCCGTCAGTGAAATCATACCCAAGGACAGCGACAAGCCCGCAGGCGTTGCTTTGACGGAGCCGTATTTCAAGGATAAGACTGTTCACATGATTTTCAAACCCGAAAAGAAGTAAGACAATGGAATTTACAGATTTACTTTACAAGATTTTCATTAAGGACGGCGGCTGGCTGACCATCCTTAACGGATTGCGGGTGACGGTGCAAATTTCCGCGCTGTCGTTGCTTTTCGGAACGTTGCTTGGCTCGTTGCTGTGTTTTTTTCGCATCGGCAAGTTCAAACCGCTCCGAATCGCCGCGCAGATTTATATCTCAATCGTTCGCGGCTCGCCGGTCTTAATGCTGTTGATGTTGCTGTTCTACGGCGTGTTCGCGCGCACGGGCATGAGTCCCGTTCTCGTGGCGGTTATAACGTTTTCAATGCACACGGCGGCGCACGTCGCGGAGCTGTTGCGTTCGTCGCTTATGGCTCTGGACAAGGGGCAAGTCGAAGCGGCGCGGACGTTGGGCTTTTCCAAATGGCAGGCGTTCAAGCTGGTGACATTGCCGCAACTGGCGCGAATCGCCAAGCCCGTTTACCAGTCGACGGTCGTCAATCTGATTCAGTGGACAAGCGTCGTCGGCTACGTCACGATAACCGATTTGACGCGTGTCATTAACAACATTGCCTCGCGCACAATGCAACCGCTTATCACGATAACGGGCGGTATGATTATTTACCTTGCGCTGAGTTATCTGATTTACGGGCTTTTTCACTTGAGCGACAGGAGGCTTGCCAATGAGCGTCATTGAAGTTCGCGGCTTGAAGAAATCGTTCGGCACGCTTGAAGTCCTGCGCGGCATTGATTTAATCGTGGAGGCGGGCGAACGCATTGCGATAATCGGCAGTTCGGGTTGCGGCAAAAGCGTCTTCCTGCGTTGCCTTGAACTTTTGGAGACACCGAACGCCGGACAGATTTTTATCGCGGGCGAAGAGCTGACTGCGCCCGGCGTCGACATTGACCGAATTCGCCGTAGCATGGGCATGGTCTGGCAAAAGTTCAATCTGTTCACGCACATGAACGTTATGGAAAATTTGACAGTCGCGCCGATAAAGCTTTTGGGCATGACGCCCGCCGCCGCCCGCGAAAAGGCAACGGACTTGCTTGCGCAGGTCGGCTTGACTGCAAAAGCGGACGCTTACCCCGAATTTTTGTCGGGCGGGCAGCAACAGCGAATCGCCATTTGCCGCAGTCTGATGATGAATCCGAAAGTTATCCTCTTCGACGAGCCGACGAGCGCGCTTGACCCGACGATGGTCGGTGAAGTCCTTGCCGTTATCCGTATGCTTGCCAAGCAGGATTTGACGATGCTGATAGTGACTCACGAGATGAACTTTGCCCGCGAAGTCGCCACGCGCATTTTGTTTTTCGCCGACGGCGAGATTTACGAACAGGGCACGCCCGCCGAAATTTTCGACGCGCCCAAGCGTCCCAAGACCGTCGCCTTTATCCACAAGCAGAAATACTTTTCCTTCGAGATAAACGAACGCGCCTTCGACTTGCCGCAAATGCAGGGCGGCATTCAGACGTTTGCGGAGAAATACGGCTTCAACGCCCGCCGCACCAATCGCTTGCAACTGTGTTGCGAAGAACTGATTTACGACATGCTTGACAACGCCTGCGCGGGCGACGCCGTGAAAATTTCGCTGGACGTGACCTATTCGGAGGTTGACGGCGTTGTTGAAATCCGGTTCACTTGCGCGGGCAGGGAGCACAATCCGCTGGACAAAAATTTCGACGATGTCGACGAGGACAATTTGGGCGCGATGATTCTCCACAACCTGTCGAAAAATTATTCTCACGAGTACAGTGACGACGTCAACAGGATAAGTTTTTCTCTTGCGTAAAAATTTTTCAGCGAGGCGATCATTTAATGACGTTCATTAAGGACTTGAACGACGACGAAATTCGCAACGGCTTTCTTGTCACGTCAAAAAGGAAACGCGTTTGGAATCGACAGCTTGAGGTTTGGCAGGCGGTTGACGAAATTTGCCGCCGGCACGACATTCCTTATTGGGCAACCTGCGGCACTCTTTTGGGCGCGGTGCGTCACGGCGGCTTTATCCCGTGGTATGACAAATTTAATCTTTGCATGATGCGTCCTGATTTCAATCGCTTTTGCGAAGCGGCGACAAAGGAATTGGCGGGCACCGACTTTGAAATTTCCGCCGAAATCGCTTCGATCTGCAAAGTTTATCATTCGCAAACGACCTTGCTGACCGAGAAAAATTTTATCGACAAACACGCCTCAAAAGGTCTGTTCATTGAAATTTTTTCCTTGGACGCCGCTGCCGACGACACCGAAAAGGGAACTGTCGCCTGCAATGCGATTGAGGAACTCTTTACCGCCGTCTGCGATTATCCCGCCGTTGTCAATCGCGCTTTGAACGACGACAAATTTATCAACGATTGGTCTGTTATCGAATCTCTCATTAATACAGACGCGGACAAAAAATTTGAGTTCTTCAGGACGTATGCGGCGGGCATGTTCGATTTGTCGCAGAGCGTGCATTTTCTTTACGACAGCCGAAAAGCTCCGCAACAAAAGGCTCTGTATCGGGCGACGGTTTATTTGCCGTTCGAGTCGATTGAATTGCCTGCACCCGCCGATTATGAACAAGTCTTGACGGCTTGCTTCGGCTATTGGCACAAATTTGCTTACAAGCCGGCAAAACATCTGGGAATCATTCACAGCCCGGACATTCCTTACAGAGAATTTTTGACGCTCATTAACAAGGAGACGATTTGGAACCGGATTGAGGCGAGAAAAACCGGAAAGGAGGCGCATTAAATGGCATTCATTGATGATTTGAATCGTGACGAAATTCGCGGCGGGTATTTTGTTTCTTCGGAACGGAAAAAGATTTGGAACCGGTTGCTGGAAATTTGGCAGGCGGTCGACGCGATTTGTCGCAAGCACGGCATCGCGTATTGGGCGCATTTCGGGACGCTCTTGGGCGCGGCGCGTCACGGCGGCTTTATCCCGTGGGACGATGATTTGGATTTTTGCATAATGCGCCCCGATTACAACCGCTTTTGCGCAATCATCGAAGACGAACTGATTCGGAGCGGCGGTCTGCTTGAGGTCAAAGAAAACAGCATTTTCGCAATTAAAATCGCCCACTCACAGACGCTCTCGCTCGCCCCGGAAGATTTGATTTACAAGCAAGGTTCCAAAGGTTTGAAAATCGATTTTACCGCAATGGACGCTGCGCCGGACGGAACAGTAGACGCTTGGTTGGTAACATACGTTTTTGCCGAGCTTTTTACGACGATAAGGGATTATCCCAAAATGCAACGGCTTTTGCAAAGCGGCGGCAGGACGGTAAGCGACGCGGCGGACACTGATGAATTGCACTTTATGCCCGCGCAGGCTCAACGCGATTTTTTCAACCGGCGCGCAGAAGAACTTTTCGATAAGTCGTCGAACACAGGGTGGTGGTTTCGCTCGTTCCTTAAGTTTATGCTGAAACAAGAAACGTCCGCGCCGCAATCTAAGGCTTGGTATCGCGAGACGATTTATTTGCCGTTCGAGTCGATTGAATTGCCCGTGCCCGCTGCCTATGACGAAGTGTTGACGTCGCTCTACGGCGATTGGCACAGATTGATTTACGAAGACCGTCACCATCTTGGCATGGTGTACAGCGCTGACATTCCCTACAAGGAATTTTTGGGGCAGGCAGATTTAAAATTCATTCTTCCACAGAAAAAATAATTCACGGAGGTTCCCATGGCATTCATTAAAGACTTGAACAATGACGAAATCCGCGACGGCTTCTTGGTTATGGCGGACAGGAAAAAAGTTTGGAACAGGCAACTTGAGATTTGCCGGGAAGTCTGCAGGATTTGCCGCAAGCACAACATCAAGTGCTACGCTATGTCCGGGACGCTTTTGGGCGCGGCTCGGCACAAGGGTTTCATTCCTTGGGATGACGACATGGATATTGGCATCTTGCGTCCCGAATACAATCGTTTCTATGAAATCGTTGAAGACGAGCTGAAGGGCGGCTTATTTGAGGTTCGTCTAAAAACTTCTTCGGCGATCACCGTTGCTCATTCGCAAACCACCGCACTTGTCAGAAGCGATTTGACGGACAGGACGGGCTCCAAAGGGTTGTTGATCGACGTTTTCTCGCTGGACATTGCGCCCGACGGCACAAAGGACGCCTTCACTGCCGTGAACGCCATAAACGAACTCATGGGCACGATTTACAATTATCCAGCCCTTGTGGAGCACGCAAACAAAGGTCGCCGTACGCTCAACGATTGGTCGGTTATCGAGGGACTGCACGCCATACAGGACAGAGCCAAGCAATTTGAGTTCCTTAACACTTTTGCGGAGGGCTTATTCGATTGGTCGACAAAGGTGAATTGGCTGGAGATCACTTGCAAGGACATGCAAGCGAATTCGTTCCCAAAGGAGTGGTTCGACGAAACGATTTACTTGCCGTTCGAGTTGATTGAATTGCCCGCGCCCGCCGCTTACGAAAAAATCCTGACGGCTTTCTACGGCGACTGGCGCAAATTCGTTTGGGATCGTCGCAACAAGCTGGGCATATTACACAGCGCAGACATCCCCTACAAAGAATTTTTGGAGCGCGCCGATTTGGAATTCATGTTCCCAAAATCCTGACCACTTGTCCCCGAATTGGACATTTGCGGCGAAACGTGCTAATATCTTCGGCAATCTATGTTGGAGAGGAGGATTGGCATGGACTTCACGAAGATTAAAGCAAAGCTCGAATCGCTGGGCTACGGCGTCACTTGTTTCGACACGGCTGAAGACGCGGCGGACTACCTTGACGAAAAAATTCGCGGCAAGACTGTCGGCTTCGGCGGCTCCGTCACGTTGGAGCAAATGGGGCTTTATGACAGGCTCGCGTTGCACAACGACGTTTTCTACCACAGCCGCTTACCCGGCGGCATGACGCGCGCCGAGGTTTGCACTAAAGCCGCTTCCGCGCAGATTTATCTGTCGTCGGTGAACGGGCTGGCGGAGACGGGCGAAGTCGTCAACATCGACGGCTACGGTAACCGCATTTCGTCGATACTCTTCGGGCACGAGACGGTTTACTTTGTCGTAGGCGAAAACAAAATCGCCGCCGATTGCGACGCCGCGCTTAACCGAGCGCGAAACATCGCCGCGCCGAAAAATGCTCAACGCGTCAAGGCAAAGACGCCCTGCGCGATTAAGGCAGACAAGTGTTACGATTGCGAAAGCCCCGGCAGGATTTGTCGTGCGCTGTCGGTTTTATGGGGCGCGCCGCTTCACAGCGACTTCGAGATTATTTTGATTCATGAGGAGTTGGGATTCTGACTTGAACAGAAAAATTTTTACGCAAAAAAAATTCGGGCAACCTCGGTTGAGGCAATGCCCGTTTTTATTTTACTTGCGTTTGTCGTTGTTTTGCGCGTCGAAGTATTTCAGCACGTCGTCGATAAATTTGCGCCCCGCCGCCTCCGATATGACGGCAATTTTTTCGTTGGCGGCGATTTCTTCGCGCAAGACTTTAAGGCGCGGGTCGAGCTCTCCCGACTTCAGCGAGCCGAGCGCGACTTTATCGGCTTGCATTATCCGCCGAAGCTGTTCAAGTTGCGGCCAACATTCGTCCAAATATTTTTTCGGCAGACGCTTAATCAAAACGTTCACGGCGCGTTCCGTCGCGCGGATTTGACTTTCGAGCGGCATGAAGTCGACGAAAGTTTTCTTGTCCATGTCATTCATCAGATTGGCGGCTGTCGTCGAGAATTCGATTGCGTCGGGTGCGCCGACTTTTGCCCAAGAATTTTCCATGTGCCGCGAGTGCGAGGCGAAGATTTTCATTTGCGGCGCGAGCGAGCCGAACAGTTCACCGAGCACTTTGTCCCAAGCTTGCGCGTCGTCATAACCGGCGGGGTTGTTTGCGTAAATCGCGCCCGTCGCCAAGGCGATCTTCGACATCTGCACTTGACCCATCGGGTTGAAGAAAATCGCCGTCATCTTCGCGGACGGAAGCTTTTCAATCGCGCCTAAAGCCAGCTTGACGTTGCGATTGCCGTCGGGCGTCAGCGGGTAGTCGTTGACGGGATAATTCCACCAAATGCCGACTTCGCGCCCGAAAATCTTGTTGACTTCGGCGAGTTCGGAATCGGTTATGCCGTCGCAAACGACGCCGCGCCCCGTGTACAACACGACGATTCGCGGGTCAAGATTCTCCGCCAAGTCGCGGGTGTACGGCTTGACTTTGTCGCCCTTAACCATGTCTTCGTAATAGTATTCGGTCGGCACCATAATCAGCGGCGCAACGTCCTTGTAACGGTCACGCAAATTTTTTTGCACGCGGTTTAGGAATTCGGCTTGATGCTTGCCGTTCTCGTGATGCCTGCCTTGGTCGTCCTTGAGGTCGTCAAAGAAAATCGCGAAGTCGCGCACGCCGACTTGATACATCGTGTCGAGTTTGCGAATCAGCTTGCGAAAGTCTTCATCGCCCTTGCCGCCCTTGTAGTTGAGGTCGAGCCCCGGCGACACGGCGAAGATAAAGCGCACGTTGTTTTCCCGCGCGACGGCAACCAGCTGCTTGAGTTCGGCGAGCTTGTCGGCGGGATAAGGTTCGCGCCACTTGTTGCGGTGATACGGGTCGTCCTTAGGAGCGTAGACGTAGGAATTCAAATTGTTTTGGCGGCAGAAATCGATAATGTCTGCGCGGTCTTCAAACGTCCACGGCGTGCCGTAAAAACCTTCGACGACGCCGCGCAGGGGAATCGGTACCGCCGAGACCGTGCCGCCGATAAACAACGTCGACAGAAACATCACGGCTAAAAATCTTTTCATCGTTGTTGCTCCTGATATTGGCGGAAATTCTTTAGAATGCAAATCGGGCGTTTCTGTGAGGCGTTGCCGAAGGGATTGTCGATAAGCAAATCGGACGCAAGCTGAGCGTTCATGTCGGGCGTCGCGCCGACGATTCGCGAGCGTTTCAAGTCGTTGACATCGGCGATCATCGCGCCGAAGCAATTCAGTCTGGACTTGAGCGCGGCAACGACCTGTTCGGGATTTTCCGGGCCGTAGACGACGCATTTGTCAAACGGCGGCATGGTGCCCGTCACGTCGTCAATTAAAGCCGCCTGACGCCCGCCCCACTTGTAGAACAGCCCGCGCACGCCGATAACTTTGCCCAAAAAGCCCGCGAACAATGCAAACGCAACGCGCCATTCGCCTTCCTTTTCCATGAGAGCCTGCATACCGTGCGGCGTGGCAAGACTGCCGTAATCGGGAATGAAGCGGCAACACAGGCGCGCCAAATCGCTGATATGCATTTCGTCTGGGCGAACAATGTTGCCTTGCGTTATCGCAACGACGCTTTCGGCGACGGTAACCACGTCGTCCGCGCCGATTATGTCGCGGGTGTAGCGTTCAATCACGTCGACAATGTCATCCTTCGGCGTAAGGATTCTTGTCGTTATCGGGATAATTTCAACGTTCATAAGCTTTGCTCCTTAGTCTTCAACATGACGGACGCCGACGAGCTTGGCAAGTTCCTCGGCAGTCAAAATCACTCGTGCAATCGACCAATGCATGGGCGTGCGCCCGACTTCGCGGTAAATGAATTCGATTGGGAAGTCAACCATGTGCGCGACCGCTTCCTCAAGCGAAAGACCTTTGCGCGCCGTCAGCGTGACTTTTGCGACGAGCATTGCGCTTTGCTGATGTTCTATGACCAACGCCTCAAAGTAATCGTCTTCGCGCGGGACGCCTTCACGCTCCGCCTTACCGCGAACGTCCATGCCGTCATACTGTTCAAAGGGCAGTTGCGGCTTGCAAATCGCATCGACGATCATTGCCGATTGCGTACCCTCGTTGCGGAATTCTATCGTAGTCGAGAGCGTCACGGATTTTTCGTCGCGGCGTTCGATTTTGAACGGCGTGCGGCTTTCGAGCTTCGGAACAACTTTTTCCTGCCCGCGCCGCTTCAAGTAAAACCACACGACCAACACGACTGCCAATACCGCGACGATTAACCCTTCAAGTATCGTTACCAAAATTTTCAACTCCTCGGTAATAGTTCAATCAATCACGGCATTGTACACGAAAACCCGCGTCAAGTCAAAATAAAAATGCGACCTGCCCTTCGTGAGGACGAGCCGTGTTTTTGATTGCGCTTTAGGTGAATGCGCGCAAAATCTTGCCGTAATAAACTGCGCCGCGATTGTAACAGGCTTCGGCGTAGGCGGGATTGAGTTGAATCGCGCGCGTGTATTCTTGCGTCCATGACTGCGATTCGGCACATTGCGCTTAGCGATTGACCTTCGGGGTAAGCAATGCCCTCCTCCTCGATATAGTCGCCGCCGTCAACAACAGCACCGTCGCCGCCAAAATAATTCGGAAAAATCTTTTCATGTATCATCCCCCCTTCGGAAAGTCTATATCATAAAAATTGACGCAAGTAAAGATTAATCGGCGCGCTTTGACATTAAACTTTGTTAAGAATATAATCGGCGCGAAAAAATTTTATCTTCTGAGGTGTTAAGCTTGAAGAATCACACAAAGTACAGCAAAGGCTACTTCATGCCGCCCGAAATAATTTTGGATTGGGCGCGCAAAGAATATCCGACGAAGGCTCCGGTCTGGTGCAGCGTCGACCTGCGCGACGGCAATCAGTCGCTGATTATCCCGATGAGCCTCGACGAGAAGATTGAGTTTTATAAGACGCTCGTCAAAATCGGGTTCAAGGAAATCGAAGTCGGCTTCCCCGCCGCAAGCGATACCGAATACGCGCTGTTGCGCAGGCTGATTGAAGACAACCTTATACCCGACGACGTGACCGTTCAAGTGCTGACGCAGGCGCGCGAGCACATCATAAAGAAAACGTTCGACGCCCTCAAAGGCGCGAAGAACGCAATCGTTCACGTTTACAACTCGACAAGCGTCGCGCAACGCGAACAGGTCTTCCGCATGTCGAAGGACGAGATTAAGCAAATCGCAATCGACGGCGCGAAACTCCTGCTTGAGCTGACCGAAAAGGCGGGCGCGAATTACCGCTTTGAATATTCGCCCGAAAGTTTCACCGGCACAGAGCCCGAATATGCTTTGGAAGTCTGCAACGCCGTCTTGGACGTGTGGGAGCCCGTCATCAACCGCCGACCCATTATCAACATCCCCGTCACCGTCGAAATGAGTTTGCCGCACGTTTACGCCATACAGGTTGCTTACATCAACAAGTATCTGAAGTTCCGCGACAAAGTTGTCTTGAGCCTGCACCCGCACAACGATCGCGGTTGCGGCGTCGCTGATTGCGAACTGGGCTTGTTGGCGGGCGCGGACAGGATTGAAGGCACGCTCTTCGGCAACGGCGAACGAACTGGCAATGTCGACATCGTGACGCTGGCAATGAACATGTTCGCGCTGGGCGTCAATCCCGAATTGGACTTCACAAATATGCCTGCCCTCGTCGAAATGTACGAACGCGTCACGCGTATGCACGTCCACGACCGCCAACCCTACGCTGGTGCGCTGGTCTTCACGGCGTTCAGCGGCAGCCACCAAGACGCTATTGCCAAGGGTATGCATTGGCGCGACGAAAAAAATCCCGACCGTTGGACTGTCCCCTACCTGCCTATCGACCCGCACGATGTCGGGCGCGAATACGACGGCGACGTTATCCGTATCAACAGCCAGAGCGGCAAGGGCGGCGTCGGGTTCATCATGGAGCAAAAGTACGGCGTCGAAATGCCCAAGAAAATGCGCGAGGATTTCGGCTATTGCGTCAAGGCTGTCAGCGACCGCAAGCACAAGGAACTTTTGCCGGACGAAATCTATCAGATTTTCAGCGATCAATACGTCAACGTCGACAAGCCGTACAAGCTGATTGAATTCCACCTGCGCAAGGAACCCGGCGGCGCGCGCGTCGGCAGCGTCGATTTGGAAGTCAACGGCGAACGCGTCACCTATCAGGCGCGCGGCAACGGACGCCTCGACGCCATTTCAAACGCCCTGCAGAAAAATCTCGGCATCAGCTACAGCAACTTGACTTACAACGAACACGCGCTTGAAATCGGTCAATCTGCGCGGGCTATCGCGTACATATCAATCACGAGCGCGGACGGCAAAGTCTTTTGGGGCGCGGGCATGGACACCGACATTATCACCGCGTCGATTCAAGCCCTGCTCAGCGCAATCAATCGCATGGTCGCCGCCAAGTAATCGTTTCGGCGAAAAAATTTTGAGCGCAGAGAAAATTTCCCCGCGCTCTTTTTGTTTGAAGCGACGTTGCGTCATATGAACAGCATAATCAGCGCGCCGACGAACAGCACCACGCTGAAACTGTGCAAGGCGTTTTGGACGGCGCGATTTTTTTTACCGAAGAGACCGCCGATAATCGGGCGCAACAAAAACGTCAGCAACGACATCGACAGGAAGAACAGCGGCTTATCGCCTTCGGCGAGGCTGTAGACCAACATGACGGCTGAAATCGCGACGCCGCTTGTCTCCGCGTGCGAGAGCTTGTGTTTAAGTTCGGGCTCGTGCGTCGCGGATTTTTTTCTGTCTTCGGCGGCCTGCGTTTCGCTGTCTGAAAAATTTTTGCTGTGGAAAGTCTTCGGGCGCGTCGGCGGCGTCTTGTCAAGCGAAACTTTTTCGACGTAAAGCCCGTCGTCAGCAGAAGGCTTGTCCGCGTACAGTTCGTCGTCGTTCAAATTTTTATCGTTCATAGCAAATCACGTTCCGTTCAGAGCGTGTTGGTAAACTCTAAATCATCATGTGACGAGGAATTTTTTCGCATGACGAGGCGCAAGCGCGAAGTCGTAGTAAGCGAGCGCGCGGCAACGAAGTCAGGCGGAAAAATAACCGTCACTGTCAGACTTTACCAACAGCCCCTAAGTTTTGCGCTTGATTATAGCCATTCGTCGCGGTAAAATTCAAGCCATTAATCGATTGGAGGGAATTTTCATGGGAAGAATCGCCGTTGAGATCATTCCGCGCGACGAGGCGGGGCTCCGCGCCGACATCGACGTTATAAAAAAATATCCGCAGGTTGACTGCGTGAACATCCCCGACTTGATGAGCTTCGCGTTGCGCCCGTGGCAGGCCGCCGAATTTACGCAACCTGCCTTGCCGACGATTCCGCATGTCCGCGCAATGGACATTGACCTTGCGAAGCCGCTGCCCATGCGCGACGACTTTATCAAGTTCGGGATTAAGGAAGTGCTGATAATCGCGGGCGACCCGCCGAAGGATTTGACGCGCACGGTCTACCCGACCGAGACCATTGACGTGATTCGCAAGTTCCGTGAGGAGTTGCCTGACGTGAAAGTTTACGCCGGCGTCGACCAATATCGCAGCGGCATTCGCGACGAATTGTATCGCGTCGAGCGCAAGGCTCAAGCGGGCGCGGCAGGGTTCTTCACGCAACCGTTTTTCGACATGCGCTTTCTGGAGATGTACGCCGACCTCTTAAACGGACACGAAATTTATTGGGGCGTGTCGCCGGTTTTCAGCAATCGCAGTCGCGGCTATTGGGAGCGCAAGGACAAAGCCGTTTTCCCGCCCGACTTCGCGCCGACAATGGATTGGAACATCGCCTTTGCCAAGCGCGTCATCGAGTTCGTCAAGACTTCGAGCGGCGGGCTTTACTTCATGCCGATAACGATTGACATTGCCGACCTGTTGCCGAAGGTGTTCGATTAACGGATTAAGCAAGCGCACATCAAAAATAAAATCGTGGCGGTGTACATCATGCGAATCGCGCCGAGTATGTGCGCCGCCTCCAAGCTTTCATTCGGTTCGCCCATGTACGCGCGGAAATGCGGCTGGCCGAAATAATAATTCATGCCGCCGAGCCGAATGTTCAGCGCGCCCGCGACCGTCGCCTCCGCGTAGCCGCCGTTCGGGCTTGGGTGCTTTGACGCGTCGCGCCACATCATTTTGAACGCGTTCTGCCAGTCGAGGCGCAGGATAACCGCCGCGCCGATAAACAGCAACGCCGTCAGCCGTGCAGGCACCCAGTTCGCAATGTCGTCAAGCCGCGCCGCGATTCGCCCGAAGAAAAAATATTTCGCGTTCTTGTAACCGAGCATCGAATCCATCGTGTTGACGGCGCGGTAGAAAATCGCCAACGGCAATCCGCCAATCGCGAAGCAAAACAGCGGCGAAATAATTCCGTCGACGGTGTTCTCCGAAACGGTTTCGACGGTGGCGCGCGTAACTTCCGCTTCGTTCAAGTTGGCGGTGTCGCGCCCGACAATCCAGCCGACCCTTTCGCGGGCGCGCGGCAAGTTGTCGCTTTCAAGCAGCCAATAAATTTCGCGGGCGGCGTCGCCCAAGGTGCGCGGCGAAATCATGAAACTCAAAACCAACGCTTGAATAAAAATCTGCGCGGCGAGGCTCGGCACCTGTCGCGACAATTCTTCAATGACGAAGCCGACGAACAGGCTTGCAATGACGACGGCATAGACAAGGACGCCGCCCTTGAGAACCTGTCGAATCGGGCTGTCATTGTCGCGGCGCAAAAATTTTTCAAGCAGGGAAATCAGCTTGCCGATTAAAACGACGGGGTGAAATTTACTGCGCGGGTCGCCAATCAGTGCGTCGAGCAGGAAGGCGACAACCGCAACAATCATAGGGCTCATCAAATCAAACTCCATTAAAATTTTTTCGTCAACGTTTATTCGGGCGGGCGATTGATTTTCCTGCGAAGGAGGTTTCATCTTGAAAAGAATACTTGTGAACGCGGACGACTTCGGGCGGCACGAGCTGATAAATCGTGCTGTGGGTCGTGCGTTCGATACGGGCTGCTTGCGTTCGGCGACGCTTATGGCGGGCGGCATTGCCTTCGACGACGCCGTTGCCCTTGCGAAAAAAAATCCCGGCTTGGGCGTCGGGATTCACTTCACGCTTGCCAACGGCAACCCCGTCCTGCCGCCGAAGGAAATTCCCACGCTTGTCACGGCGGACGGCATTTTTCACGGCGATTACGTCAAGTTTTTGAAACGCTACATCAGCGGGAAAATTTCACTCGACGAAGTGCGTTCGGAGCTTGCCGCGCAGTTGGAAAAAATTCGGCGGGCGGGCTTGACTTTGACGCACGTCGACAGCCATCAACACTTGCACCACGTCCCCGGCATCGTCGAAATCGTTTTGGACTTGGCAGCGTCGGCGGGTATCAATGCAATGCGCGTGGCGAACACCAAAATTTTCGACGGCGAACTGGACAGCTTGGGCAAATTCATCGGGCGGCTCGGCTTGGGCTCGTTGGCGAAGTTCGCGGCTCACGCGGCGCACAAGAAACATTTCGCGACGCCCGAACATTTCGCGGGGATTGTCGCGGGCGAATCGGTCAGCGAAAATTTCATGCTCAAGCTGATTGAAAACTTGAGCGACGGCACGACAGAAGTCATGCTTCACCCCGGCACCGATAACACAATCCTGCGCGACTTCTGCGAATGGGATCACGACTTTGAAGAGGAACTTGCCGCCGTGACTTCGCCGCGCGTGCTGAACTTGCTTGCCGAAAAAAATATTCAAGCCGTGAACTTTTCCGCATTGGAGGCGACGACATGACGCGCGAACGAATGCTTGAAATAATCCGATTCTGCTTTGTCGGCGGGCTGTCGCTCATGGTCGATTACGCCGTGCTTTACTCGCTGACGGAATTCGCGGATATGTATTACCTGTACTCGTCGGCGATTTCGTTCGGCGTGTCGGTCGTCTTTAACTATTGGTTGTGCATCAAATACGTTTTCAAAGGTGCCTCCAAGCAGACGCCGCGTCAAGCGTTTATTTTCTTCGCGACTGGCGCAATCGGGTTGGTGTTGAATCAGCTGTGCATGTGGTTCTTCGTCGCGGTGGCGGGTCTGCATTATCTGGTCGCCAAGCTCGGCGCGACGGTCATTGTCACGTTGTGGAATTACGTAACGAAACGCAAGGCTGTCAAAGGCTCGATGTGAACTACTCCCGCCTACGCTACGCTTAGAGGCGGGAGCTTCCTGAATCATCGAGGTTGCGCCGAAGGTTGCGTCTTATTTCCTCTCATACAGGCTTTACTTTCCGCAGTTCCTGCGGTAGAAAAT
>Ga0310697_10000183_pt1 | contig 88932 bp, 68 predicted proteins | sample 172DNAGHGlowgp2_FD_203883 | JGI IMG/M metagenome (GOLD analysis project Ga0310697, IMG submission 203883) | Sheep rumen microbial communities from Palmerston North, Manawatu-Wanganui, New Zealand - 1728 DNA GHGlow gp2 (v2) (version 2) | ecosystem: Host-associated > Mammals > Digestive system >...
TGGTCCGCGACAAGATTTCTGCCAAGGTGGAGGACGGCATTCTGACCATCACCATGCCAAAGTCCGAACCGAAGGAGAAAGTGACGAAGGCCATTGAGGTCTCGTAAACAGTTCATCTTGTTAAATAGTAAATCCCTGACTTGCTTTGCAGGCCAGGGCCTTTTGTATGTATATGTGTCCAGGATGACAGGTACCTGGTACCTGTCATATTTAAAAAATATCCAAAAGTAGGGGCAAAAATCTGCAAATATGGCTGCCGTCAAAAAAGAAAATGCAAACATCTGCAAAAACGATTTTCCAGTTTTTTGCATATTCACATTCGTTAACGCGGATTTTTGCAGATTCTTGCAATTCGCTGTGAAGCGAGTGAAGTGCGACTTTCATTTTTGTCCCTTTAGGTATATTTTTTTTTGAAGTTCTTTGTATATCTTTGTAATCTTACGAAAAATCGAAGCATTTTCTATCTCAAAGTCGGACTGTTAAAAAGTGTAAGAGCAATTTATTTGTCCCTCTGTGTACCTCCTGCCTCTGTTTTTATCCCTTCTACGTATGATGTCAATTATTGCCGGAAGAAATAAGGTTTAGTTTAGGTTATGGATATTTAATATGGGAATAAACTAAACCGTTCATTGGGTAAGTATACTGACTTTCTCATCTCTTTCTTTTTTGACGGCAGAAATCAGAATCCTTTAATACAGATGTTTGTTTGCTAGGAAATATAAATTCGGCAAAAAAATGTATTTATTGCCGAATTTATATAACTGTACAAAACTACCACACTTCTGTCTAATAGTAGTATGTTTGTACAGAATGGCGTTATAAAACTTGATTTAGTCAAGGGGTAATTTCAGCTAGTTCCATGATGTCTAACATCTTGAATAGGACTCCATCAATAGATGAATGCCAGCTTTGGTGAAAGTGACCGTAATACCAATGTGTAAGTGTTATGGTCTCTGCTCTCAATTTGGTATAGATTGCATCCATTGTCTCACGTTCCTTCTGTACATCATCTAACAGACTGTTGTCATATATTGCCCATTGCAGTAATCCATCTTTGTTCTGTAGTTCACAGAAAGATGGAGCAGTATGCGTCACTACTGTATCTATTTTATGCAAGTTGGTTATCTCAGATAATAAGTCATTGTTGAAAACTGGAACTTCATCTTGCCAATAATAGTTGGGTGAAAGAAGTTCATTGTCAGAAGAGTTATGGCTGTACCTATGTGCCTTTCTTTGATTGTGTTCCCATGCATCTATTCTTGGCTGACGGTCAACAGATATTGCTCCACCCACACAGAGTATGGTGTGACCATTGGCTTTGATCACAGAGTAGTCGGGAATGCAAGTAAACCTTTTATGCCGGAATGTCTTTCCGTCAAAGTAAACTGGATTGTCATGGTTGCCACGGATGAAAAGAAACCAGTTGTTGGATTCATTTACTCGCTTGGTATTGCGCTTGACAATATTCTCATAGTACCCTTTACTTTCAAAGCCAAAGCCGCAATCTCCTGCTACAATGACCAGAGTATCTTTCATCTGATATTGCACACAAACTTTATTCACGAGGAGATTGAAGTCCCCGTGAATGTCGCCACAGATAACAATGTTGCGGCAGTCCGGAAAATTGTATATGTTGTGATGCGTTTCAGTTCTCATTATAGGAACACCGTGTTGAAGAGGTCAAGAAGACGCTGGGCATCCAAACCTCTTAGTCCTGCATTCTTGAAAAAGTCTGGATTAGGCAATTCTCCTATCTTTTGATAGAAATCACTCATGTCATTCCTCAATTTCTCAGGGAGCGAGAATCGAGAGTCTTGTGGCAGCATGGCTATCAGCCTGAACACATCTTTCTTATGTTTCTCGATGTCACGGCTGTCTACCTGTTCACCTTCGGCTTTTCTGTCCAGCATTTCCGTGTATGCCTTGGCTTTGAGACAAATGAGAGCTTCTGGACTTGCTACATGGATGCCGTCTATATTCCTGCTATGCTCTATAGTGAACGCATAGTAGTTATCATCCATCAAGATGGCTGACAAGCTGGACAAGTCTTCTCCTACACTTATGGGTTCTATGTGCGCATCGGATGGCAGGTTGAGGATTCCTGTACTACGTGCGAACAGTTCTATCTGCTTCGGATATGCCTTGTCCTCTGGATTTGTAAAGCGATAGTATTCATGCTTGAACTCGTTCTCTCCTTTGCTTCGACCAGCGTAATTGGCTGACTTGATAAAATCCCACAAACGGGCTCCGAAATCGGGAGTGAGAGCTTCTACTACAAGAACAAGGTCGAGATCCTTTGTCGCACGAGGATTCATGTCGAGTTCTTCTTCAAGCAGATTGCAAGCAGCGCCTCCTATGAGCACATACTTGTCCTTATAATCATTGAAATATTCCTTCCAGCGTTCAATTCCTGTTACCATTTCATTTCTTCAATTAAAGTGTCACTCTCCATTTGTATTCTTTCGTCTTCGCTGTCCTTCATGCACAGATAGAGCGATAGCCTGTCCGCCCATTCACCATCAGACAGCAGAGTAGGAGAGTATTTCCATACTTCCACCTTTATGTCGCCAAATTTCTTATTCATCATGGCGGCATTAATTTTGGCTGTTGCTTTGTCTATTGCTATGACTGGAGTAGCCGGCTCCGCGAGCATGGTGTAATGTCCCATAGCAGTCTCTCCGGCCATCAAACTTCCTTCAGGTTTTGTGTCGGTGAAAAGAATGCGCTCTATAGGCGATGTCATCAACGGAAGTGTTTTTTTCCAAAGCTCTTCCTTGCTCATCGTTATCTGAACATATTTCTGTTTGCCTCCAACAAGGGCAATGATGTTATTGATCACAAGCCATCGAAGAGTAACGTTAATAGTCGGGTATGCCAAGCCTGTAAGTTCCGCTATCTCCGAAGCGGTTAGACCATCGATAATTCTTGTTTCAAGATGATAGAGCACTAGCAACTGGGCTACAGGTGGCATCTTCTCTGGCATTTCTTTGACTGTGTTCTTCAGCTCACGCAATACGATTAGCATACTTGGGATGAACACTATTTTTCCAGGTACAATGAAATCAACCTTTGCTTGGGTGAGCCGAGCTATCTGATAGGATGCAACTGATTCTAAAGCAAAGATGACAGTATGATTGAATGCCTCTATCATCTTAGCCTGATGTTTGGCTAACTGCATTGGCATTATGCCGTCACCTGTAGGTATAGCAATAGTGACTTGCGTTTCCATGAACTCAAGATCATAAAAGCTATAACTGGTAGCAATCGCCAATGGCAACTTTTTATCCTCGCCTTTGGCATGAGTAAGTCTCCTTGTCTTGAAGCCTGTCAACTCTTCCAGATAATCTGTTATCGATGTGATATTATATTTCATTTTGCAAATTATATTATGCGCGATATTTTGTGCAAAAATACATATAATATCAAAATCTACCAAAGTTTTATCACAAAAAAGTGCATTTTTGAGTTATTTTGGTCTTATAATAGCTTATTGTCGATGGATTTCTTCACTTTATCCTTTACAAAACTTCATTGATAAGCTTTGTCCCTATGATGTCAGCTTTGTGTGAAATCGACTTCCTGTCCTACACTTGCGGTAGAAATACGGTGCAAAAATACTGGAAATACTTTAACTAACAAATATCCAACTTGAAGTGTTAAAATACAAAAAGTCCCCCATTTAGAGGGACTTAGCTCAAATTACTCCAACTTGTTCAGAGTTGTTTATAAGGGATTATTTGCCCACGCAAAAGTGGTGAAAGATATTATTAAGAGTTTCTTGTGGCGTAATTCGGCTACCTGTGATTTCAGATAGGATATCAATAGTTTGGTGGAGGTCTTCAGAAAGGAGGTCTCCGCTTAGTGAGTTGTTCAGTCCCTCCATAACGCATTCTATGCTGTTATAAGCTCTTTGTAAAGCATCGTAGTGGCGGACATTTGTTATTATGATATCAGATTCGGAAAAAGAGGGTGCGGCTGCTATGATTTTCTTCTTGAGTTCAGTTATTCCAACACCATATTTCGCTTGAAATGCATCTGTTTTGTTTTCAATACGTATGACTGTTTGATCTTCACGTACATCCAGTTCTGGGAAGGGAACGCCTGGTTCAGTCATTAATAAAATGATACTGGCGCGACGAGCAGCAGCCACGGATCGTTCGATGCCTAACTGTTCGATAGTATCAGAGGTGTGACGGATACCTGCGGTATCAATGAATCGAAAGGTGATTCCATCAAGATTTATAGTGTCTTCTATTGCATCGCGTGTGGTTCCCTGGATATCACTGACGATAGCACGTTCTTCACCAAGCAATGTGTTCAGGAGTGTGGATTTGCCCACATTGGGAGCACCTATGATAGCGACGGGGATGCCATTTTTCAACGCATTACCTGTATGGAACGTTTCGGCTAAGTGGTGTATATGTTCTTTTATCTGTTTCGTGAGCTGTAGCAGTTCTGTACGGTCAGCAAATTCAATGTCTTCATGGTCGGAGAAATCAAGCTCCAATTCCATAAGTGACGTGAGTTTCAGCATTTTCTCTCTAAGGGTTGAGAGCTCGGAAGAAAAATGACCTTTCAGCTGACTCATCGCCAGGTGATGTGTGGCGTGGTTTGTTGATGCTATTAAGTCGGCTACGGCTTCAGCCTGTGATAGATCCATTTTTCCATTAAGGTAGGCTCGTTTAGTGAACTCACCAGGTTCTGCCAATTTACAGCCTTTTTGTAGGAGTAGGTTAAGTGTAGTGTCTAATATATAATGTGAACCGTGACATGATATTTCAGCACTATCTTCGCCAGTATAGCTATGTGGGGCTCTAAAGACACTAACTAAGACTTCGTCAATCTCCTCGTCACCATCTAAGATATGACCGTAATGGATTGTTTTAGCCTTAGCATCAATGAGATTCTTGGAGAATAATTGAGAAAGAATCTCAAGCGTTCTTTGGCCTGAGATTCTTATGATACCTAAAGCGCCTCCAGGCGCTGTGGCTAATGCACAAATTGTTGAAGTCTCTTCTTCAGTGTATATCATATTCTATCTAATACAGTCTTAATTAGAGTATCGATACTATTCTTATATTCAGTATTCATTTCCTTGGCATAACGATTGGCTATAACCATACAACATGTCATTGCGCGATGGCCCAGCAGAGCTGCGAGTCCAGCAAGAGCGGAGGATTCCATCTCGAAGTTGCAGATTTTCATTCCCTCGTACTCGAACGACTCTATCTTTTTGTTTTGGTCCGGATCGGCAATGTCTGCACGCAATTGACGGCCCTGAGGACCATAGAAACCACCGCAGGCTACGGTATAGCCTTTGACCATATCATCGGCAGCTATTTGTTTGATGAGGTTAGCATCAGCAACTGCTACGTAAGGGGCACCTTTGATGGGATCCCATTTCATATGCTCTTTGAAAACCTTCTCCATCTCAAGGTCACAGACAGTGTTTCGTCCTGCATAATAGTTGAGCAGACCATCGAAGCCTATGCTTTTGACGCTGGCTACAAATGTACCCACTGGGGTGAAGGGTTGAAGTCCACCGCATGTACCGATGCGTACACATGTAAGGGTTCGATGTGTGGTTTTCTCTTTACGAGTATTGTAGTCAATGTTTGCCAATGTGTCTAATTCATTCATCACAATATCAATATTGTCGCAGCCAATGCCGTGACTCTGACATGTGATGCGCTTACCTTTATATGTACCTGTTATGGTATGGAACTCACGACTGCTTACTTCATGTTCGATGGTGTCAAAATGAGCTGCAACGGTATTAACCCGAGCAGGGTCACCTACTAGAATAACTTTGTCTGCCAGATATTCTGGCTTCAAGTGAAGATGGAAACATGATCCGTCTTCATTGATAATCAGTTCGGATGGCTCAAAAATTTTTTCCATTGTCGTAAAGGTATTAATGGTTAGTCTGTTGATATTGTTTGTTTCTTAGAGTTTTCTCTTGTTGATGAATCTCTAATTGTAATGCTTCCAATTCGCGCTCACTTTTTAGTATCTCATCGTGTAAAGTACGACGATCACTTTCTGAGGCACGGGCGTAATAGTTGCGTGATAGTTGAAGCGCTTTCTCTAAAACAATTGCCTGATGACGGAGATTGTCAAGTGGCGTTTGTTGTGTTTTTGCTGTTTCATACATTTGCTCCTTTGCTTGATGCTGTGCTTTTACCTGCTTATATCGGCGCACAGTCTTGTTTTTCAGTGAGTTATCGGTCCATGTAGCACTAATGCTATCGATACGTGCAAAAGAGCGTATTTGTTCTGGTGTATACGTCTCTGAATCGTATATGTGTCGACTTTCGTTTGGCTTGAAGATATAAATACATACCTTTCCTGCTGGTTGACGACGATCTGTTACGAAATACCCCAAGTCATTTATCTCGTCAATCAAATAGAGGTAATCGTTAGCCTCGGAAGAGAATGGCATACCTAGATTATCGGGACGAAGGAAGGAGTTGCTTTCGTTATCGTAACGAGTGACAAAGAGATCATATCCGCCTATTGACTTCTCACCTTTTTGTGCAAAATAGAGGGTGTTGCCATCCGGCATTAGGAATGGGAAGTTGGCAGATGCGTTATCTAGACCGTTAATAATAGACGGTTCGGTCCATTCTTCTGCTATGAGTCGACTCTCATTGATATGAAAGGCTGAGTCTTTTTCATTAAATAGAGCCATGAAACGTAGGTCTTTTAACTCATTAGTGAATAGACCGGCAGAATCATTTTGCTGTATTTGTCCACATTCCTTAGAGAGCGGGATGTAATTCATAAAGTCCGAGAAGTTGACTACCATACTATCAATAAACATGATTCTTTGGGTAGCCGTCAGCATCTGAGTAATTCTTGGATCTTCTTGAATGACTTCAACTTTTTTATTCTTTTTCTTTGCCTTTTTCTTGCTTTGGGCAAAAGCTCCTGGTGTCAAAAGCAATGTGGCAATGAGTAATAGTATATAGCTTTTCTTAATCATAATATTTTTTGTTTGAATAAGCAAAGATACGAATTATTCTTGGAATAAGAATATGAAATACTATAATTAACTGAAATTAAGACTCTTCGACAAGTTTCCCTTCTCTGACAAGTGCATTCCACAAAGAATAGCGGGTTTCTGGATTCATTTGTTGAAGTTGGTGAAATAGATTTGTCATTGTCTGTCGTTGTGTGGCTTTCTCATAAGGGCAACATTTCTCTTGTTTCATGTACCCTCTATGTTTAGCATAGTCAATTATCATATTCTCTTCGACCATACACAGAGGTCTTATGATATTAAGTGCCATCTTGCGCATTTTAAGCAGAGCCGGCATTGTTCCAAAGCGTCCTTGGTAGATCAGGTTCATTAGTGCAGTACATAGTATATCATCTTGGTGGTGTCCGAGTGCAATCTTATTAAACCCTAATTCCTGTGCAAGGTTGAACATCTGTTTTCGACGGTTCCATGAACATAAGAAACACTCTGGTTTTGAACCTTTCGTGTCTCTTTCAAATCGTGTAGTAATTATATGTAGAGGAACATCCAATTCTTGGCAGAATTTTTCCAGATAGGTAGTAGATGTCTTATAGTCGATATTCTCCATTCTAACATGCACTGCTGCGACATGAAAACGAGGATGATTGATGCGTGTACGCTTGGCTAATAATTCTAACAGACAGAGTGAGTCTTTTCCTCCTGACAGTCCTACAAGCACTTTGTCATCATCTTCTAGAAGATGATATGTAGCGAAAGCTTTCACAAAGCGTTCGTTGATTCGCTTGAAAAGACGTTCCTCTTCAGTCATCATTTCATAAATACGAGGTACACTGCGCAGATAATAAGCAGGAATGCCAGTATGTGGTTCCAGTGTAGATGATCCCCCTGAAACATAATGTTTGCAATAACGGCGAAGACTGTTAGTGAGATGCACTCTTGAACCACTTTGAGTTGAACCAACGAGAAAGGTCCACCATTGCCAATAAAACCTAGCCGGTTGGCAGGAACTTGGCAACAATATTCAAGAAAAGCGATGCCCCATGAGAAGAGTATCACCCCTATAAGTGGCCAGTTGCTACTGGTACCTGTTTCTTGTAATTTCAAATGCCCATACCAAGCAAGTGTCATAAAGATGTTGCTTAGTATGAGCAATAATATAGTATAAAGACCGTTCATAATCCTTTTTAATTGTTGCGAATAAATCGCAACACATTATGATTTCTGCAGGTATGCGTCCATGCTTTGGGCCGCCCGACGTCCGTCACCCATTGCGAGAATTACGGTAGCGCCACCGCGAACGATATCACCACCAGCAAAGATTTCAGGATGGTTAGACTGCATATTTTCATTGACAACGATGGTATTCTTACGTCCCAGTTCGAGGCCTTCGATAGACTTCGGCACAAGTGGGTTAGGGCTTACACCGACAGCGACTACGACTTGGTCAACTTCTAGTGTAAGCGTTTTCCCTTCAATGGCCACAGGACTGCGACGTCCGCTGGCATCGGGTTCACCCAGTTCCATTACTTGCAATACAGCCTGTTTCACTGCTCCTTGTTCATCGGCTATATACTCAATGGGGTTGTGCAGACACAGGAAGTTGATGCCTTCTTCCTTGGCATGCTTCACCTCTTCCAGACGGGCCGGCATCTCAGCCTCTGAACGACGATAAACAAGTGTTACCTCAGCTCCTAATCGTTTTGCTGTTCGACAAGAGTCCATAGCTGTATTTCCACCACCTACTACCATCACACGCTTTCCAAGATTGATAGGTGTATCGGTCGTAGGATTAGCAGCATCCATCAAGTTGACACGAGTAAGATACTCGTTTGATGACATGATGTTGATGGCATTTTCACCTGGGATGTTCATGAAGTTGGGTAGACCAGCTCCGCTACCCACGAAGATCCCCTTGAATCCCTGATGTTCAAGATCCTCTACTGAAATGGTTTTCCCCACTATGACATCGGTCTGGAAGTGTACGCCCATCTTGGCCAGATTCTGAATTTCTACGTCTACAATTTTATTTGGCAGACGGAACTCGGGTATACCATACTTCAATACACCGCCTATCTCGTGAAGTGCTTCGAAGACATATACATCATAGCCTTTCTTTACCATATCTCCAGCAAAGGAGAGTCCGGCAGGGCCAGAACCGACCACTGCAATCTTGATGTTGTTGGATGGTGCTATCTCAGGTAGTACGATATTGCCACTTTCGCGTTCAAAATCGGCAGCAAAACGCTCTAGATAACCAATAGCTACAGCAGGTTCGTTCATCTTCAGGTGGATACACTTGCTCTCGCATTGTTTTTCTTGCGGACATACTCGTCCACAGACAGCGGGTAGGGCAGAGGTCTGTTTTAGAACCTTAGCGGCAGCGAGGAACTGTCCACGTTCGATGTTTTTAATGAATGACGGGATATTGATATTAACAGGACATCCTTCTACGCAAGTCGGTTTTGCGCAGTCAAGACAACGCTTGGCTTCTGTCATCGCCATCTCTTTAGTCAGTCCGATATTGACTTCTTCAGTACGAGTGGTGGCACGATATACAGGGTCTAGTTCAGGCATCTTAACGCGCTCTATCTGTGTGCGCTCTTTTGGCTTCATTGATGCACGCAGTTCCTTTCTCCACTCTGACTCACGGTCTGTCAATACTTCAATAGTGTCATTAGTGGGATCATTATCCAATACGATATCGGAATGATGTGTCTGCACGACCTTATCTTGGGCAAGGTTTATGGCATCCTGATGCTCTTGGAAATGCTCCATTTCCTCCAGTTCTGCCTTCTTGAAGGTTCCCATGCGTTTGAACATCTCGTCCCAGTCGACAAGAGCGCCATCAAATTCAGGACCATCGATACATACGAACTTGGTCTTTCCGCCAATCGTCAGTCGGCACGCCCCACACATACCAGTACCATCAACCATAATGGTGTTAAGTGATACTTCACAGGGTATGTTGTGTTTCTGGGCGGTAAGGTTCGAGAACTTCATCATGATAGGAGGTCCAATAGCAAATACTTTATCGATATGCTCCTGTTCGATAAACTTCTCTATTCCTACAGTAACAACACCTTTCTCACCATAACTGCCATCATCAGTCATGATGATAACCTCATCTGAACTCTCACGAACCTTGTCTTCTAAAATGATGAGATCCTTCGATCGACCAGCCATCACAGAAAGAACGCGATTTCCTGCTTTCTTCAGTGCCTGTATAATGGGGAGCATAGGAGCGACTCCCAGCCCTCCACCAGCACATACTACAGTGCCGTACTTCTCAATATGCGTGGCATTGCCCAGTGGACCTACCACGTCGGTTACATATTCGCCTTCGTTCAAGTTACAAAGTTTAGTAGAACTTAAGCCAACTTTCTGCACTACTAAAGTGATGGTGCCGCGCTCTATATCTGCTGCGGCAATGGTCAGCGGCATACGTTCGCCTTTTTGTCCTACACGTACTATTACGAAGTTACCTGCTTTACGGCTTTTCGCAATCAGTGGTGCTTCTATCTCAAAGAGGAAGACCTTCTCTGAGAATTGTTCTTTCCTGACAATCTTGTTCATAATTGTTTAGTGTTGAGTGTTTAGTGTTGAGTGACACGTAAGTGCTTAGTCGATAACTTCAAATCCAGTATATGGTACTAATGCCTTTGGTATCCGAATGCCCTCAGCCGTCTGGTTGTTCTCCAGCAGTGCTGCTACGATACGAGGTAATGCCAGTGCTGATCCGTTCAGCGTGTGACAGAGCTCTGTCTTCTTTGTCTCGCTATTACGATAGCGACACTTCAGACGGTTAGCTTGATTGGTGTCAAAATTGGAAACTGATGACACTTCGAGCCATCGTCCCTGTGCCTCAGAGTACACTTCAAAGTCATAGCATATAGATGATGTAAACGACTGGTCACCTCCACAGAGCAAGAGTATGCGATACGGCAGTTCGAGTTTCTTAAGCAGTCCTTCCACATGTTCGAGCATCTCTTTATGACTCTCCTTTGAATGTTCCGGTTTGTCGATACGTACTATTTCAATTTTAGAGAACTCGTGCAGGCGGTTCAGTCCACGTACATCTTTACCATACGAACCGGCCTCACGACGGAAGCACTCGGTATATGCGCAGTTCTTAATAGGTAGATCTTTCTCATCGAGGATGACGTCACGATAGATATTAGTAACAGGAACCTCTGCTGTTGGAATGAGATAGAAGTCGTCCACCTCACAGTGGTACATCTGGCCTTCCTTGTCGGGTAACTGTCCTGTGCCATATCCTGAAGCAGCGTTTACTACTGTTGGCGGCATAATTTCCGTATACCCACTCTTGCGAGCCTCGTCAAGGAAGAAGTTAATCAGTGCACGCTGCAGGCGGGCACCTTTTCCGATATATACAGGGAATCCTGCACCAGTGATTTTTACGCCCAAGTCGAAGTCTATGAGGTTGTATTTCTTAGCGAGTTCCCAGTGGGGCAGGGGATTGTCGATGCCCAGTGAGGGATTTACGTTCCAATTGCCTACGGTATCTTCAGCTGTACACTCCTTCAGGTTTGACTTCACCACACGGTTGTCTTCAGCATGTGCGCCTTCGGGCACTTCATCGTAGGGAATATTGGGTATCTGGCAGAGCAGACGCGTCATCTCTTCCTGAGCCTCACTCATCTGTTCATCCAACTGCTTGTTGGTTTCCTTCATCTGTGCCACCTGCTCTTTGATGGCATTGGCTTCGTCTTTCTTGCCTTCCTTCATCAAAGCGCCTATCTGGGCAGCCATCTTCTTTGCTTCAGCCAGATTCTTGTCAAGTGTCTGCTGGGCTTCACGACGCTGTTTGTCGACAGCCAACACCTGATCGATGGCTTCTTTAGCACCTGTAAAATGTTTCTTTTCCAGACCGCGAATCACTCTCTCGGTCTCCTCGGTAATGAGTTTCAGTGTTAACATCTTTCTTGTATATTTTTATAAATCAGCATGGAATCTTATCGATACGTCTCTGATGACGTCCACCCTCGAAGTCAGTGGCAAAGAACTCGTCCATGATTTTTCTTGCCATCTCTTCATTGATAAAACGTCCTGGCATTACCAAGACATTAGCATTGTTATGTTGACGTATTAGGTGTGCTATCTCAGGAATCCAACAGAGTCCAGCACGAATAGACTGATGCTTGTTGAGTGTCATATTGATACCTTCGCCCGAGCCGCAGATAGCAATTCCCGGAAACACCTCACCGGCTTCAATGCCGCGAGCCAATGCATGACCGAAGTCACTGTAGTCACAACTCTCTTCGGAATACGTGCCATAGTCCTTGTAGGCATAGCCTTTCTCCTCGAGATACTTCTTTACGAATTGTTTTAAGGCATAGCCAGCGTGGTCACTGGCTATACCTATCGTTTTGATTTCCATATTGATAATGGTCAATATTCAATGTTCAATGGTCAATAAACTTTATGCCAAAAGCTTCTTAACCTGCTCGTAGACGTTCTGTCCGTTGTAGCCCAACTTCTCGTCGAGCACCTTGTATGGTGCTGAGAATCCGAAGCTTTGCATTCCCCATACGCATCCATCGGCACCTACAAGGCCCTCAAGGGTGACAGGTAGTCCGGCCGTCATGCCAAACTTCTTCTTGCCTGCGGGCAGCACGCTCTGTTGGTACTCTTTTGACTGGCTGCGGAAGAGCCCTTCAGAAGGCACGCTGACGACACGTACTTTTACGCCATCCTCGCGCAGTAACTTAGCTCCAGCCTCGAGTGTTGACACCTCTGAACCACTAGCCAACAGGATGACATCGTAGTTGTCATCGCTTCCAGCTACGACATAAGCGCCTTTTGTGGCCTGTGAGTAGTCGTTGCCCTCTGGCAGCATATCGATGTTCTGACGTGAGAAGATCAGTGCAGTAGGCGTGTCAGTATTCTCCATCGCCATGCGCCAGCATACTGTTGTCTCTTCAGCATCAGCCGGACGTACCACGAGCATTGAGTTCTTGCCGTGGTGGTTCTTCAGTTTCTCCATCAGACGAATCTGTGCCTCCTGTTCTACAGGCTCGTGGGTAGGACCGTCTTCACCGACACGGAAGGCATCGTGGGTCCAAATAAACTTCACCGGAAGTTCCATCAGGGCAGCCATGCGAACTGCGGGTTTCATGTAATCAGAGAATACGAAGAATGTACCGCAAGCAGGAATGACGCCACCATGCAGAGCCATACCAATGCAGCAGCAAGCCATTGTCAGTTCAGCCACACCAGCCTGGAAGAATGCACCACTGAAGTCGCCTCTCACCAAGTCGTGTGTCTTCTTCAGGAATCCATCCGTCTTATCCGAGTTAGAGAGGTCTGCTGAAGCACAAATCATATTAGGAACCTGTTCTGCCAATACACTCAGCACAGTGGCTGAAGCACCACGTGTGGCAGCACCAGCCTTTTGTTCTACTTTTGACCAGTCAATCTTTGGAGCCTTACCGCTAAACCATTCTTTCAGCATTTCTGCCTTTTCTGGATTCTGTTTAGCCCATTCTGCTTTTTGTGCATAGCGTTCTGCTACAATCTTCTTCAGTTCTTCTCGACGATTGGCATACATCTCCTTTACCTCTGGGAAGATCTGGAACGGATTTTCCGGATCGGCACCCAGATTTTTCATGGTCTGTATGAAGTTGTCTCCTCCGAGCGGTGCACCATGAGTTGCACAGTTGCTCTCATACGATGAACCGTCGGCTTTGCGAGCGCCTTTACCCATCACGCAGTGTCCGATGATGAGTGAAGGACGGTTTTTCTCTGCTTGTGCTTTTTTGATGGCCTGGCGAATCTGGTCTACGTCATTACCATCGATTTTCTGTACATACCATCCCCATGCCTCGTATTTCTTTGCGGTATCCTCTACAGTTACAACTTCTGTACGAGTAGAGAGTTGTATGTCGTTGGCGTCATAGAACATAATGAGGTTGTCGAGTCCGAGTGTTCCTGCTATACGTCCTGCACCTTGTGATATCTCCTCCTGCACGCCACCGTCTGAGATGTATGCATAGATGGTTTGATTCATCACCTCGCCCAGACGAGCCTTCAGGAACTTAGCTGCAATAGCCGCACCTACGGCATAGGTATGTCCCTGTCCAAGAGGACCGCTGGTGTTCTCTATACCTCGTGCTATCTCACGCTCAGGGTGTCCGGGTGTTACTGAACCCCACTGACGGAGGTTTTTCAAGTCCTCCAACTCATATTTGCCAATGAGACAAAGCTGTGAGTAGAGCATAGGAGCCATGTGGCCTGGATCGAGGAAGAATCTGTCGCGTCCTTCCCACTCCGGATGCTCTGGGTCATAAACTAAGAATTCACTGTAGAGCGTGTTAATAAAGTCAGCACCTCCCATAGCGCCACCAGGATGGCCACTTTTTGCTTTTTCTACCATAGCAGCAGCTAATATGCGGATGTTATCGGCTGCACGGTTCATAACTTTGTTGTCGTACATGATATTTTTTATTAAATTAAATTTTTGTCTGCAAAATTATAAAAAATATTCGAACGCGACAACTCTTTTCCCGAAAAATATCTATTTGTTATTCGTTTTCCTTTTTCTGACGTGAAAGAGATCTGTCAGGTTGTTGAAGTCTTTTTTCAGGATGAGACCTATTCCTTGAGTGTTTAGCGATGATCTGGTGAAGTATCTGTCATTGGTCTGATTATATACTTTGAGCGCCATGTTTCCATTAGGTGTCAACAGATATCTTATATCGAAGTCACCGATAAACGACGGTGTTGCCTGTGTCGCATTATCACGATAGCCGAACTGCCCGTTGATGAGCAGTCGGTTGTTGAGCATTCGTCCACTAATTAGTCCCTCGTATTCTGCATTATGCCATCCCTCGTTTCCTGTTGAGATGTTTGCTCCTATATTCCAGTCATCGTTTTTTATAACCTGCGATAACACCTCGTTAATCTGAGTAGACACTGTTCCTGAGAGGAACGACTGCATAGCCAGTTCTGTTTGTCCGTATTGTTGCGTGCCTGCATTATTCGCTCCTTGTGTATAGAATCGTCCTATACCTAGCAGGTATACCACTTGCTGATTGAGTTCCTGTTCACTGGCAATCACGGAGCGTATCATTTGCTGTTCCTCTGCGTTGACGGTAGGCATTTCAAGGTCGAATTCTACTCTCGGCGCTCCTGCTGTTCCCAATATATTCATTAGACAGTTTACACGTACCGTGTTATTCGTGAACGAGTTTCCTATATTCAGATCCGAAAGGCTGACGCTATTTACTGTATACACCGCTTTTAGGTTGAGTGCAGCTTCAAAGGGATCACCACCGAAGATGATAGTTCCTCCATCTTGGAAGTTAAAGTTCTTCTTGATAATGTTTTGAATGGTCATTGAGTAGGTCCCTCGCTCTGTGGTGTATGTTCCAAACATCCTGAATGGCCCTTTATTATAGAACGATGCGTTGACGACTCCGTTACCATTCAACGAAATGTTATCACCAGTATTTGCATCGAGTAGTACTCGCAACGTCGCGTCGGGTGTCGCGTTGATGCGGAAGTTGATGCGCAGGTCGTCGGGTATATAGTCTTCTCTGTCGTTTGAGTTCAGGAAGATAGGTCTTTCTCCATTTCCATTGCTTTCTCTCCAGGTGATAAATTGCTGATTGCTAATCGCGTCAGGGTTTGATGCGTTATATGTGAACGATGAGTTTTTGTCAGGTGTGATGTCGCAGTTTATGATTGTTTCTCCATTACCACCTTTTATGTTGGCAGTTCCTGTAGTGTACACGGTGCCACAGATAGTAGAGCCGTCGAAGTCAGTGAAGTCGTATGCCAACAGGTTTTCTGCATTCACGTCTATCGTGTATCTGAAGTTCTTGAAGCTCTGATGGTGTATACCTCCCGTAAGTCTTCCGACATGCTGGTTCCTGTCATAGACTTTGAATTCATTGAAAACGATATCATCAGGCACGAAATAGATAGTGTCTCCTTTCAATGCGTATTGAGTGTTGAGTGCAGTCATTTTTACTTTCCCATCCACTGCAATGCCTCCAATCATATATAGTCGGTTCAATAGTCCCGATAGTCTGACTTCTCCATGTGCACTTCCTTCGATATCGCCGAGGAAAGATTTTGTAAACGACTGGCAGAATTCTATGGGTGTTCCATTTGCTGTTATTACCAAGTCCATATTATTGTTCTTTGGCGAGATGTAACCATTGATAAATGTCTGTGCATCAGGCCCTGCGTCGGTGAGTGCATGAAGATCTATGCGTTGTTCGTCTGTGTTCCAGTATGCGTTAGCTTCTAAGTTCCCCATTCTTCCGTTAAGAAACGTAAATGCGTCGACATCCAGTTCTGCCCATGCATTGAAGTCGTTGAATACGTTGGTCAGGTACACCTTTCCGCTGGCAAGCCCGCCAAAATCTACTGAGTGGAAGTCTACAATGTCGAGGATATAAGCTACATCCAGGTCGTGCAAGTCGACTGATAGCGTATCATTGCTTGTTTGCGATGCCACTCCGTCGATAATGAGGTGTTGGTCCTGATGGTGCAGGTTGAAGTGGTCTATGACCAGTTTGTTGTCTGAATACAGTATATCGCATGGTTCCAGGTTCCATTCTGTATCACGTAGTCTGAGACGCGATGGAAGTAGTGTTACCTGTACCTCTGGTTTTCCTTGGTTGTTGTTATATAATTGTGCAATAGAGTTGATGTGAGCGCTGAGAGTGGTGTTCTCATAGTATGCATCGTGATTGCTTATCTCCAGAGTCGATTTTATGATATTCTGGCAGGCTTTGGCGTCGATGTTAATCTCTGTCTGTCTCTTGTCCTCAAGATGTTTCGTAATAGCGAGTTGAATATGAGTAGTGTCTTCTTCTGAGTTGAGCAATACCTTTCCACCTGTATAGTGCTCATTGTTATAGATGAACGATGGTAGGTGACCGTCGATAGTGATGTCTTTTTTTTGATCGTTGACCACAGCTGTTATGTTGAGGTCATTATCAAAGGAAATGGGGATGTTGAAAATGTTCTTCAACCACTCTGTGTCCTTCAGTTTCAATGTCAACTCAAAGTTATTGTTGGTTGGCTTGTAGTTGGTTGGCAGTCCTGGGAAAGTGGGTAGTTTAGATATAGTATAATTGATAAAGCTTTGTGGTAAAGTACTGATGTCAAATATTCCAGCCATCTCAGCTTCGCCGATATCACCGTTCATTTTAAGGAAGTGTTTGTCATTGTTATATCCAGACTTGATATGCAGGTTGTCTAGATGGTATCTCATGTCGGTGGAATCGTTTACAACCATAGTAAAGTCATCCAGATCGATACTTCCTTCTGCATCGTTGATGTTGCTGGCACTGAAGTCGGCATCAATAACAGCTGAGAAGAGTGCATCTCCCCATTGCTTGCTGAGGTTGAGAGCCAATGGTCTGAGGTTTCTGATATAGCCAGTCATCCTCACCGTTTTTCTGCTGTTATCGTAGAGTTCACCTTCTATTTCCGTTTGTATGTTAGTATCGTCTATTTTCAGTCTACCTTTGATGTGGCTCTTCTGATAATTGGCATCCAGTTTTATGTTTTTGTAATTGTAGTCCTTAAGTACTAAACTTGAGATGTTGCTGTTGACATTGATGCTGTCTTGAGAGGCGCTGAAATCTATCTCAGCTGCTATCTGTCCCACGTCGACGTTTTCAACTAGTTGTCCGAGCAGCATGCCCTCTGTCGACAGATGTCCTGTGTACTTATTGTCATTGTTTTTGGACACACTGAATTTTGCGTTGCCAATATCAGTGCTTATAGTGCCATTTGCCGTATGTCTGTGATTTGAATGCTGTAGATTGCCTGATAATTTGATGTTACCTAAATTGCCAATGATGTCGGGGAGGGCAGGTATTGCCTCTTTTAGTGTAGTCATCATTTGAGCACTTATGTCGGCCTGTGCGATGTTCACGTTGAACATGGAGTCTTTTATCAACGCATTAGCTTGCAGTTTCAGACTATTGTCATCTGAAATAACTTTGAGCGAATTGATGCTTTTCTCTTGTGGCGAGATATTGATAATGGTGTTGACTGTCAATGTCTGGTTGAAGTGTTTCAGTAATGGCAGGAATGGTGAGAAGTCTGATGGTGTCAAGCGTGCGTCGGCTATGTTCATTTCACCTGTCAGTGTTTCGCTCAGGTGATTTAGGTCATAGGAAGCACGAATGTCTTTGATTTCAATGGCAGATCGGGGTGTTTGTAAAGAAAAATTATTAATTATTCCCTGTTGTCTGTTTCCTTCCGCATTTAGACTGAAATGATCTACCTGAATGCCCGCATGCTCTTTGAAGGCCATTCGCCGGATATTCAAGTTTAAGGAATCCCGTGTTAAGGCATTTAGTTCGATGTATGCGCTTATGTCGCTAAAAATCAGGTGTTTTGTGTTAAATGTATGAGGTGTTTCTTCAGCGTCTAACTGGTGGTAATTTACTGTAGTATGTCGTATGATGATTGAGTTGATTTGCAGGTCGAGTGTTGACTCTCGCTTGGGTCCTTTTGATGCCAATGAATCAAGCACAAATTGAAAGTTTGGACTTGATTCTGCCGTTTTTCTGTATAGATTGATATTGGCTCCAAAGAGTTGTGCTGATGATATTCTTACCTTACCCTCGAGCAATGGTAACAATTCCATCTTTATCGACATTCGATTGGTTGAGAGCAGAGGCTCGTTCTCCTGGTCTTTGATTCTGATATCATCGATAATCAGTCGGTTTAGTAATCCGAGGTCCACTCTTCCTACCGTCACCTCTGTGCCCAGTTTCTTTTCGAGAGCACCAGCCACTTGACGGCCTATGTAATTCTGAACAGCAGGTATATGAATCATTATCAACAGCAGTGCGTAGATGCCGATGATACTCCATAGGGTCCAGTTAATGATATGTTTTATTGTCTTCAAAACTGACAGTCAGACTTAGCAAAATAGTTTACTCTTGTCTTTATTTGGAGGCAAAATTACGATATTTTATTCTGATAATTGAATTTTTTGACCATTATTTACTATTGTGATGCGTTTTTTTAGTATTTTTGCAAGCAAAAAATTTTCAAACAATTATATATATGGCAAATGTTATTAAGCTACGTAAAGGTTTAGACATTCGCCTTCTCGGAAAAGCCGATGAAACGAAGCTTCAGTTGAAGTCAAACGGCCATTATGCTCTGGTGCCTGATGATTTCGAGGGAGTGACCCCCAAGGTCTTAGTCCGTGAAGGAGATGTCGTCAAAGCCGGTGACCCGCTTTTTGTCAACAAGCTATATCCCGAGGTTAAGTTCTCTTCTCCTGTCAGTGGTAAGGTTGTTGCAGTCGAGCGTGGTAATCGCAGGAAAGTGCTTTCAGTTCGTGTCGATGCCGATGCTGAGCAGAGTTATGTGGATTTTGGCAAGAAGGATGTTGAGAAGATGGACGGACAGGCAGTGATTGATGCTCTGTTGGAGGCAGGTCTGTTTGGCTATATAGATCAACTCCCTTATGCCATCTCTACCAATCCCTCTGTGATGCCCAAGGCTATCTTTGTTTCTGCTCTTAGAGACAAGCCTTTGTCTTGCCGTTTTGAGTATGAGGTGAAAGGTCAGGAGGCTGATTTCGTTACTGGTTTGACGGCTCTGTCGAAGATTGCGAAGACCTATCTGGGCTTGGGCATACAGCCCGACTTCCAGGCCGAGCTGCAGAAGCGCAACGTGGAGCAGATAGCCGAGGTGACCGTCTTTGACGGCAAGTGCCCTGCCGGCAATGTCGGCGTGCAGGTCAACCATCTGGACCCCGTAAACAAAGGCGAAGTGGTATGGACTATTGGCGACCCCACGGTGGTGCTCTTCATCGGTCGTCTGTTGAACACCGGCAAGGTGAACCTGACGCGTACGGTAGCCTTTTGTGGCAGTGAGGTGAAGAAACCTTGCTATGTGGATATGTTGGTAGGTCAGGAACTGTCGACGCTGGTAAGCAACAGCTACGATGCTGACCATCATGTTCGTATCATCAACGGCAATGTGCTGACAGGCCGTCTTACTACGAAAGACGGTTTCCTTGGTGCTCACAGCAGTGAGATCACTATTATCCCTGAGGGTGACGATGTCGACGAGTTTGCCGGTTGGATAATGCCCCGTCTGAAGCAGTTCTCTACCAGTCGCAGTTACTTCTCTTGGTTGTTTGGCAAGCGTGAATATGCTCTTGATGCCCGTATCAAGGGTGGTGAGCGCCATATAATCATGAGTGGAGAGTACGACCGCGTGCTGCCCATGGATATCTATGGCGAGTATCTCATCAAGGCCATCATTGCCGGCGATATCGACAAGATGGAGCAGCTCGGCATCTATGAGGTGGCTCCCGAGGACTTCGCCCTGGCAGAGTTTGTTGACAGTTCTAAGTTGGAGCTACAGCGTATCGTGCGTGAGGGTCTGAACAATTTACGGAAAGAGAATATGTAAAAAGGCTATATTATGTTAAGAAAATATTTGAATAAGATCAAGCCTCACTTCGAACCCGATGGAAAGTTGCATGCTTTCCATAGTCTGTTCGACGGTTTCGAGACTTTTCTGTATGTTCCTAATAAGACCAGCAAGACGGGAGTGAACATCCATGACGCCATCGACTCCAAGCGTATCATGAGCTTTGTGGTGATAGCGTTGATGCCTGCTTTGCTGTTTGGTATGTACAATGTAGGCTATCAGAATTATCTGGCAGCCGGAACGCTGGCAAGTGCCTCGTTTTTCGACCTGTTCCTTTTTGGTTTCCTCGCTGTTCTGCCCAAGATTCTGGTCAGTTATATCGTCGGTCTTGGTATCGAGTTCGCCTGGGCACAGTGGAAGGGCGAAGAGATTCAAGAGGGTTACTTGGTGTCGGGTATTCTGATCCCGATGATTGTGCCGGTGAACTGTCCGTTGTGGATTCTCGCCATTGCTGTTGCCTTTGCTGTTATTATCGGTAAGGAGATTTTCGGTGGTACAGGCATGAATATCTTTAATCCCGCGCTTATCTGTCGCGCCTTCCTTTTCTTTGCTTATCCTACGAAGATGAGCGGTGATGCCGTATGGGTGGCCAACGAGAAGATTTTGGGCTTGGGTAATACTTTGCCTGATGGCTATACGATGGCAACACCTCTTGGACAGATAGGACAGAACGTTGATGTGCCTTTCAACTGTGACATGGTAACGGGTCTTATTCCTGGTAGTATCGGTGAGACCTCGGTTATTGCCATTGCTATCGGTGCCTGCATCCTTCTCTTCACCCGCATTGCCTCGTGGAAGACGATGTTGAGCGTGTTTGTAGGAGGCATTGTGATGGCACTTGTTTTCTCAGCAGCCGATATGACCGCCATCCCTTGGTATGAGCACTTGGTGCTGGGTGGCTTTGCCTTTGGTGCTGTATTCATGGCTACCGACCCTGTGACCTCTTGTCGTACTGAATGCGGTAAGTGGATCTATGGCTTTATCATCGGTGCTATGGCTATCATCATCCGTGTGATGAACCCCGGTTATCCTGAGGGTATGATGCTGGCTATTCTGCTGATGAATATGTTTGCTCCTACTATCGACCATTTTGTGGTGGAGCGTAATATCTCTAAGAGAATGAAGAGAGGAGGTATCAAATGAGTAAACTAAATACAAATAGTAACGCGTACATTATTTTATATAGTACGATTCTTGTGGTCATCGTGGCATTTTTGCTGGCGTTTGTCTATCAGTCGCTGAAGCCGATGCAGGACGCCAATGTAGCCCTTGATCAGAAGAAACAGATTCTAAATTCGCTCAATCTTCGAGGTCTTGACGACCAGACCGCCGAGGCAAAGTATGCTGAGGTAGTGAAAACTGAGCATGAAGTTGCCGGCCAGAAGGTCTATGACTGTCAGGTCAACGGTCAGCATGTGGTGGTGGCCAGTTTGAAAGGCATGGGTCTATGGGGTGGCATCAGTGGCTTTCTTGCTATCGATGACGCTGGTAAGGTATATGGTGCTTACTTCAACCACGAGAGTGAGACAGCCGGTCTTGGTGCCGAGATCAAGGACTCTCAGAAGTGGCAAGAGCAGTTTATCGGCAAGCGTATCTTTGACGAAAATGGTCAGGTGGTGCTCTCTGTCGTGAAGAAGGTGGAGAATCCCGAGACTCAGGTTGACTGTGTGACGGGTGCTACGCTGACCAGTAATGGTGTAGATGCCATGCTGAAGGAAGGTCTCTCTAAGTTAGTTAAAAAACAATAGTTGTATTATGGCTTTATTCAGTAAACAAAATAAAGAGGCTCTGACCAATCCGCTCAACCTCGACCATCCTATACTGGTGCAGGTGCTGGGTATCTGCTCGGCTCTGGCTGTCACCAGTCAGTTGAAGCCAGCCATCGTCATGGGTCTTGCTGTGACGGTTATCACGGCTTTCTCAAATGTTATTATCTCTATCCTGCGCAACACCATTCCTACGCGTATTCGTATTGTCGTGCAGCTCGTTGTTGTAGCAGCCCTCGTGACCATCGTCAGTCAGGTGCTCAAGGCCTTTGTCTATGACGTCAGCGTCGAGTTGTCAGTGTATGTCGGTCTGATTATCACCAACTGTATCTTGATGGGCCGCTTGGAGGCTTTTGCCATGCAGAACAAGCCATGGCCGTCGTTCCTCGATGGTATTGGCAATGGTCTCGGCTATGCCATGATTCTCGTCATCGTAGGTGGTGTGCGTGAGTTGCTTGGCCGTGGCAGTCTGCTGGGTTTCCAGATTATTCCCGACGGTGCCTACGAAGCTGGCTATCTGAACAATGGTATGATGACTATGCCAGCTATGGCTCTGATTCTCGTAGGTATAGTGATTTGGGTACATAGAGCATTCTTTTATAAAGAGAAATGATGTATGCCTACCCAAGCCCTCCCGAAGGGAGGGATGTCTGGATAGATGAATCAGCATTAAAATGAGAATATATCTTTAGTATTAACAAGAAAATGAATGGAGCACCCTATATGTAATAAAACATCCCTCCCTTTGGGAGGGCTTGGGTGGGCTTAATATGGAACATTCAATATCATTATTCTTTCGATCGATTTTCGTCGATAATATGATCTTCGCGTTCTTCCTGGGCATGTGCTCTTATCTGGCCGTGTCGAAGAATGTGAAGACCTCACTGGGCCTTGGTATGGCCGTGACTTTCGTGCTGTTGGTGACAGTACCTGTCGACTATCTTCTTCAGACCAAAGTGCTGGGTGCTGATGGTATCTTCGGCATTGACCTCAGTTATCTCTCGTTCATCCTCTTTATCGCTGTCATCGCAGGTATCGTCCAACTGGTGGAAATGGTGGTCGAGAAGTATTCTCCGTCGCTATATGCCGCACTGGGTATCTTCCTGCCGCTGATTGCAGTCAACTGTGCTATCATGGGTGCCTCGCTCTTCATGCAGCAGCGCATTCTGCTCGATGCCTCCAATACTCAGGCCATCACCTCCGTATGGGATGCTATGGTATATGCCGTTGGCTCGGGTATCGGATGGACACTCGCTATCGTCTCTCTTGGCGCTATTCGTGAGAAGATGCAGTTTAGCGACGTACCCAAACCACTACAGGGACTCGGTATCACGTTTATCACCGTAGGGTTGATGGCTATGGCCATGATGTGTTTCTCAGGTCTAAATATCTAGGATTATGTTTATAGTATACAGCATATCAGTCTTTCTGGTGACAATCATTGCTATTGTCATCATTCTGCTCGTGGCGAAGAAATATCTCTCACCATCGGGCAATGTGAACATCGAGGTAAATGGAGACCGCACACTCAACGTGCCTCAGGGTGCCTCATTGATGACGACACTTAACGAGAATGGTATCTTCTTGCCTTCAGCATGTGGCGGAAAAGCATCGTGCGGACAGTGTAAGGTTCAGGTGCTTGAGGGTGGGGGTGAGATACTCGACTCAGAGAAGCCTCATTTCACTCGTAAGGAGATCAAGGACCATTGGCGTCTGGGGTGTCAGTGCAAGGTGAAAGGCGATCTCAAGATTCACGTGCCAGAGTCAATCCTCGGTGTGAAAGAGTACGAGTGTACGGTCATCTCCAACAAGAACGTGGCTACTTTCATCAAGGAGTTCAAGGTGCAACTGCCCAAGGGCGAGCACATGGACTTCCTGCCTGGTTCTTATGCACAGATTAAGATACCCGCTTTCGATTGCATCGACTATGATAAGGACTTTGACAAGTCGCTCATTGGCGAAGAGTATCTACCTTCGTGGGAGAAGTTTGGCTTATTCCCGTTGAAGTGTAAGAATCCTGAGCCCACCATCCGTGCTTATTCGATGGCCAACTATCCAGCAGAGGGAGATGTCTTCATGCTTACCGTACGTATTGCCACACCGCCGTTCAAGGCCGATAAGAGTGGTTTCATGGAGGTCAACCCAGGTATCGCCTCTTCGTATATCTTCTCGTTGAAACCAGGCGACAAGGTCATTATGAGTGGTCCCTTCGGCGACTTCCATCCTCACTTCGACTCCAAGCGCGAGATGATCTGGGTGGGCGGTGGCGCCGGTATGGCTCCGCTACGTGCTCAGATTATGCACATGACCAAGACGCTTCACACCACCGACCGTGAGATGCACTACTTCTATGGTGCACGTGCGCTCAATGAGGTCTTCTACCTTGACGACTTCCTGGGCCTCGAGAAGGAATACCCCAACTTCCACTTCCATCTTGCCCTCGATCGTCCCGACCCTGCAGCCGATGCCGCTGGCGTGAAGTATACCCCGGGCTTCGTGCATCAGGTGATGCTCAACACCTATCTGAAAGACCACGAGGCTCCCGAGGATGTGGAGTACTATATGTGTGGTCCTGGTCCTATGTCAGCCGCTGTTGTCTCTATGCTTGATTCCCTCGGTGTCGACCCCGAGTCGATCATGTACGATAACTTCGGCGGATAACGGTTTAATCCCCTCCTAAACTCCCCTCCCTTGGGGAGGTTTGGGGGGACAATGCAAAGATATTGAAAATAGTATGTTACGGGCTCATTTTTGAGCCCGTTTTTACATATTTTTAGAATTGGCATGAGGCGGTCTGAAATTTGCATGCTTCCTGTTAATAACAAGAAGCCTTCACGTTAATAACGCAAAGGCAGCGTGTTAATAACGAGCCGCCGCCACGTCGTGTGCTCGTGCCTTTTCAGTAAAGGTGTCAACGTTTCTAGTAAATTGTCAACTAATTCAGGAAATCGACTGTCAACTACATCAGGAAAAAAGCAATAAACTGTCAACCAAAATCAGGAAAAGACACAGGGAAAGACAAAAAGTTCAAAAGTTCAAAAGTTCAAAAGTTCAAAAGTTCATTTTTAGCCTGTATAAAAATCTGATTTTAGATGTTTAAAATATTTTATAATCTATATAATATATTATATATATAATATATTATATAGATTATAAATTTCTTAGTCCATTTTTCTAGAATTGAACTTTTGAACTTTTGAACTTTTGAACTTTGGACGTCCTAAAATTGCGTGAACCCCCAGTGTTTATTGCGGAAAGCAGAGAATCCACCCTCCCTAAAATGAAGACTCTTTCCAAGGAAGGGTGGATTATTCTTGAATTATGTGATAATGCGGATACCGCCTTTATCAGCACTTGACACACTTTGCGCGTAGGCACGAAGAGCCTTCGACACGGTGCGTTGACGTTTCAAAGGCTGTTGAGGTCGGGCCTCAAGTTCTGCATCAGAAAGCTTTACGTTGATGGAGCGTGATGGTATGTCGATAACAATAATATCGCCATCCTTCACTTTTCCGATGTTGCCACCATTGGCAGCCTCTGGTGAGATATGACCTATGGAGAGTCCGCTGGTGCCGCCCGAGAACCGCCCGTCTGTGATGAGCGCGCATTCCTTGCCCAGGTGCATCGACTTGATATAGGAAGTGGGGTAGAGCATCTCTTGCATGCCAGGACCACCCTTCGGACCTTCATGGGTGATGACCACGCAGTCGCCACTCTTCACTTGTCCGCCCAGAATACCGTCGCAGGCATCTTCCTGAGAGTCGAAACAGACGGCAGGACCCTCGAAGTGCCACAGACTCTCGTCTACGCCAGCTGTTTTCACCACGCAACCATCCTTGGCAATGTTACCAAAGAGAACAGCCAGTCCGCCGTCTTTGGTATATGCGTGTTCCATGTCGCGTATGCAGCCATTGGCACGGTCGTCATCGAACGAGGGGTACATCTCAGACTGTGATCCCATCTTGGTGGAGAAACGACCGGCAGGTGCTGTGAGATAGATAGAGGTCTCTTTATGTCCCTTCGTGATGTCGTAGCGCCTCATAGCCTCTTCGAGTGTCAGTCCGTCTATGCGTCGGGCAGAACCGTCAATGAGTCCACCCTTGTTGAGCTCGTTGAGGATACCCAGTATGCCGCCAGCACGGTTGCACTCCTGAACGCTGTATTTCTGTGTATTAGGAGCCAGTTTGCAAAGGCAGGGCACCTTTCTCGACAGTGCGTCAATATCCTTCATGGTGAAGTCGGCGCCAGCCTCTTGTGCCACTGCAAGGAGATGGAGTACGGTATTTGTCGAACCACCCATTGCAATGTCGAGTGACATGGCATTAAGGAATGCCTGACGTGTAGCTATTGAACGTGGAAGAACTGATTCGTCGCCATCCTCATAGTAAGCCAGTGCATTCTTTACAATCTGACGTGCAGCTCTCTTGAAGAGTTCTATACGCTCGGTATGCGTAGCCAGGATAGTGCCGTTGCCAGGCAGTGAGAGTCCGATAGCCTCTGTGAGTGAGTTCATCGAGTTGGCTGTAAACATGCCTGAGCATGACCCGCAGCCAGGACAGGCGCACTGCTCTATCTCTTGCAGGTCACTGTCGCTGACCGATGGGTCGGCGCCCTTGACCATTGCAGTAATCAGATCGGCATTCTCGCCACGCCATCGACCGGCTTCCATAGGTCCGCCACTACAGAAGACTGCAGGAATGTTGAGTCGCATGGCAGCCATCAGCATGCCTGGCGTCACCTTGTCACAGTTGGAGATGCATATCATGGCATCTGCCTTGTGAGCGTTTACCATGTATTCCACGCTGTCGGCAATAATGTCGCGTGAAGGCAGTGAGTAGAGCATACCATCGTGTCCCATAGCAATGCCATCGTCAATGGCAATGGTATTAAACTCGGCGGCATAACAGCCCATTGCCTCTATCTCCTGTCGTACGATCTGTCCTATCTCGTGCAGATGGGTATGGCCTGGCACGAACTGGGTGAACGAATTGACAATAGCTATGATAGGTTTTCCGAATTGCTCGTGCTTCATGCCTGTAGCAACCCAGAGCGCACGTGCACCGGCCATACGGCGACCTTCTGTGCACACACTACTTCTCAATGGATGTTTCATATAAGTCTGTGTTGTTGTTTTTTAGTTGAAAATAATTTTACTTCTGACTACCTCTGTCTCATTGTTTCGCATGATACGAATGCAGTACTCATTGTCACCTGTCTTCTCACGATAGAACCATAGTTGGTCGCCGGCATGACACTCAGCGACATAGGCTATCTCCATACGGTGGATGGGGTGCTGACGATAGTCGTCGAGGGTCCATAGGTCGAGGATGTGCTCTATGTATTTCACGGAGTTGATGTGTCCGTTGATATCTACGTCATTGTAGTAAGTATTGATAGTTCTTACCAGCTGGGCGTCGTTACTCATCTTCACACGTCCTCCCTTGTCGATAGGGCAGTCCTTGTCGGTTACAATCCAGTTGTTGATGGCTCCGTTGTCGATGGCAAAGATATCCTGTGGCTGGCGTGTCTCAGTGTCGATCATAGCCCAGACGGAGCGTCCGTAGCCATAGACCTTCCCATCTTCGCCCACCACTCGGAAATTGCGGTTGGTGAAATAGCGCATGGCACTCTCTACCCATGTCTCAACGAAGAACTTCGCGTTTTGCGCTGGCATCTCGTCCATCTCTATGGCCAGGCGCGAGAGCACCCATGTCTTATGGATGGTGTTCAGAAAGGCCATGCCGAAACCACGGTCGGTAGAGTGAAAATCAGCAGCGTTGAGCATGTGATTGCCCAGGTGTCCCATAAAGAGACGGTGGGCGAAGTCGCAATGAAACGGCTCCGCCATAAAGAGGTATTTTCCTACTTTGTCTACTGTCATAACTTTTTACAAATTCTATTCTATAACTTCAAAAGTGTCACCATCTTCAGATTCTTCTGAGGGACAGGGATTGAAGTCGCTGGGGAAGTTAAACACATCGTTCTCAGAGTAGTTGAGCGACGGGTCGGCATATACACTCTTAATGAAGTATGCGAAGACGGGTAGTGCTGCATTAGCACCTTGACCATCGGCAGTGTGGTAGAAGTGGATGTCGGGATCGTCGCCACCGACCCACGTACCACATACCAGCTTAGGAGCGATACCCATGAACCAGCCATCCTTGTTGTCGTTGGTTGTTCCGGTCTTACCGCCCAGTTGTGCGTGAATACCATAGCGGCTACGCAGACGACTGGCTGTACCGCCATCGGGTACACCTTTCAGCATATAGAGCATACGGTGGGCCGTCTCAGCATTCAGCACGTCGTATTTCTTCGCCTTGAACGAGGCAATCTCGTGACCCTCGCTATCACAAATCTTAGTGACATAGAGTGGCATCACACGCTGTCCGTGATTGACAAAAGCAGAATAGGCTGCTACCATCTCGGCAACGGTAACGTCGCACGGGCCAAGACAAAGTGAGAGTGTGGCCTGTATGTCGGGATTGCGAATGCCAAACTTATTAAGCGTTTCTTTCAGATTGCTGGGACCGAAACGGTCGATGAGGTGAGCTGCCACCCAGTTGTTAGACTGTTGTAATCCCCACATCAGGGGCACCATCTCACCTTCACGAGCACGACTGCCGTTATGAGGATGCCATTCACGGCCTATGGCATCGTGATAGACAGTGTCCTTGTTGGGCACCAGTGAACAGGGTGTCATGTTACCACCACTTGTAGAAACAGCGTATGAATAGAGGAACGGCTTGATGGTAGATCCCACCTGGCGTCGACCCTGGTTCACCATGTCGTACTTGAACTGCTTGAAGTCGAGGCCGCCAACGTAGGCTTTTACATAGCCGCTGTCAGGCGACAGACACATAAAGCCCGTACGCAGCAGCGACTTCATGTATTTCAGTGAGTCGAGTGGTGTCATCACAGTGTCTTTCTCTCCTCTGTAGGTATAGAGGCTCATCGGTACAGGTTTCCTGAAGTTGGCTTCAACCTCTTCCCTTGTAGCGCCATTGTCCCTTAGCACGCGACCACGATGTGAGTCTCTCATGGCAGCCCACAGCAACTGGTCGGCCTGTTTGCGACTGATGCGCTGCGAGTAGGGCGCATTAGGATTGCGCTTGTTCTCCTTGTCGAAGACTGGTTGCAGCTCTTGAACCACGTGTTTGAAGCAAGCCTGTTCAGCGTATTCCTGCATGCGGGTATCAATAGTGGTGTAGATCTTCAAACCGTCGGTATAGATATTATACGGTCGCTTGTGACCATTCTTCATGGTCATCTCGTTCTTATTGCACCATCCGTAGAGAGGGTCGTCGGCCCATGCTATGGAATCGAGGAAGAAAGCTTTGTAGTTGAGTTTGCCGTTCCTGTCAGTGTAAGCAGCACGTGTAGGCTCCTTTGCCATCATGTAGTTGCGTAAGAACTCTCGGAAATAAGTGGCACGACCGTCGTTATGATCCACCATATGGTATTTGAGCCCTAATGGCAGTTCTAAGCAGCTGTCAAGTTCTTCTTCGGTGAGATAGCTGGCCTTGTACATCTGTTGGAGCACCACATTACGACGCTCCAAACAGTCATCGGGATGACTGATGGGATCGTATTTTTCGGTACTCTTCAACATACCTACCAGCATAGCAGCCTCAGTGGGCGTAAGGTCTTTAGGATCTTTGGAAAAATAGGTGTTGGCAGCCATGTTGATACCCACCGCATTGTGATAGAAGTCGAACTTGTTGAGATACATCGCCAAAATCTCTTCCTTCGTGTAGTTGCGTTCCAACTCCACGGCAATAGCCCATTCGTTCAACTTCTGTTGCAGTCGTTCAAAGGTCGACTTGGCCTGTCCGCTATACAACTGCTTAGCCAGCTGTTGCGTGATAGTGGAACCGCCTCCCGCATTGTCATCGCGCATCATGCCAGTCTTCACAATGGCACGTCCCACTGCCTTGAAATCGATGCCGCTATGCTCGTAGAACCTGACATCCTCAGTGGCTATCAGAGCCTGAATCACTGATGGCGAGATATCGGAGATGCTAATCATCACACGGTTCTCTTTGCCAAGGCCATAGGTTCCCAGCATCTTCCCATCAGCAGAATACACCTGTGAGGCATAACTGCTGATAGGATTCTGTAGGTTCTCTATGTCGGGCATATATCCTATCTTACCTTTGAACAGCGCCCATGAGAGCGTGACAAAGGTAATGACACCTATGGCCAACAGTCCCCATAATATGCCAATAAACCATTTCCTCATGTTAATCTTCCTCAGGTGTGATCAGTTTGTAGCCTTTGCCGTGAATATTGATGATTTCAATCTGCGGATCATCCTTCAGGTGCTTGCGAAGCTTGGTGATATAGACATCCATAGACCGGGCATTGAAATAGTTGTCGTCTATCCAGATGGTCTTCAAGGCAAAGTCGCGCTGAAGGATCTCGTTAGCATGCGAGCAGAGCAGAGCCAGCAATTCGTTTTCCTTCGTGGTCAGCTTGGTCTGCTTATCACCGATGGCGAGCAACTGCTTCTGAGTGTCGAATACGAACTTGCCGATGTGGTAGAGTGTTGACTCCTTGCTCTTCTTGCCATGTACGCGACGCAGGATGGCTTCTATACGGAATACGAGCTCCTCCATTGAGAAGGGCTTGGTGATATAGTCGTCGGCACCCAACTTGAATCCTTCCAGTATATCTTCCTTCAGCGTCTTAGCAGTCAGGAAAATAATAGGAATCTCTGCGTTGGCGGAACGAATCTCCTGAGCCAGTGTGAAACCGTCTTTCTTAGGCATCATGACGTCGAGCACACAGATGTCGAACTTGGTCTTCATGAAGGCCTTGAAACCTGCATCACCATCGGAACAGAGTTCTGCCTCATAACCCTTGGCGGCCAAATACTCGCGGAGCAACATGCCGAGGTTCTCATCGTCCTCGCAAAGTAAAATTTTCAGTTTGTCTTCCATAACTTATAAAAATTAGTTTGTTAATATGATTTGTATTTATTCAGTTGTCTCTTCTAACACGGGGAGTGTAATGATAAACTTAGTGCCTTTGCCTAAGTCGCTCTCACAGCGTATCTCACCATCGTGAAGGTTGATAATCTTCTTTACGTATGCCAGTCCAAGACCGAAACCTTTCACGTCGTGAACATTACCTGTGTGAACACGATAGAACTTATCGAAGATCTTCTTCGTGTTCTCACGCTTGATGCCTACACCGTTGTCCTGGATAGAGAAACACAGATGGTTGCCATCGTTCCAGGTGCGGATATGAATAAACAATTGCTCATCGGGCTTACGATATTTCACCGCATTGTCGAGCAGGTTGGTTATGGCATTCTGGAAGTGCACCTCATCAACATATATTTCTGAGTCTACCGCCTCTATTTCAGTGTAAATCTTTCCGCCGGTATGCTCCACACGCAGGTTGAACGATGATGCTATCTGTTCGAGCAACTCGTTGAGGTCGAGTTCTTTCTTCTTGAATGAAGCCGTCTTGTTGTCGAACATAGACATCTGCAAGACCTTCTCAACCAGGAAACGCAGACGGCGTGACTCATCACCAATGACTGTTCCAAGGTGTTTCATCACTGAAGGGCTCTTGGTCACAGCGTCATCGTTGAGCATCTGGGCTGCAAGCGATATGCTGGAGATGGGCGTCTTCAACTCGTGGGTCATGTTGTTGATGAAGTCGTTCTTTATCTCAGTGTAACGCTTCTGACGGAAGATGACGACGATGGTGAAGATAAACGTAAGCAAAAGCACTATGGTAAAGATGAGCGCCGGTATCAGAAAGCGTACACTGGAATAGATATATGAACTGATTTCGGGAAAATGGATCTTCACCAAGCCGACATTGGCACTGGGGTCGTTGGTGAACAACTCCTGGGAATAACTAAGTTCCTCACCCTCGGTTGAATAGTCATCGCATCGTCTTACTTCACGTCCGTCGGCTGTCATCACCAGATAGTGATAGGGGATAGTAATACCGTTCTGACTGAGCTCGCGTTTGATGCTCTGATCGAGTTGGTTGAAGTTAATACGCTCTTCCAATGGTTTTTCACTGGCTGTATATAATATATTGTATACAACCTCATCGAGCAAGGCTTTCTGATAAACATAGCGATTACGCACTATCTCCTGAAGCGTTTTGGTGGCTTCGATCATTGAGGGGTTGTTCTCAGTGCGCATAATCATAGCCTTAGGGATTGAAGCCGGCTTGGTAGTGAAGGTCTTCAACTCGAACGATGAATACATGGTGCCGTCGTCAGCAGAGACGGAGAACTGGTGGGCTTGCTGGATGGTGCCGTCAGTGCCGTTGACAATGACAGAATCTTGCTTGGTTGCCTTGCGTTCCACCTCGTTGACGTCTTTCTCCAGATAGTGCAGGGTCTCGTTGAGTTCTAAATTGCGCGAAACCTGCTTCAAACTCTGCTTGACACTCTCGTCAAACTGAGCCTTCTTCATCTTTGCCATCTGATCAATGTAGGAAATCTGCAGATAGAGTAAACCCAGAAAGGAAAAACCCATTACAATCGCGATAATCCATATAGTTGACTTCTTCATCGTTCTGTTTATATTAATCGATGGCAAAGTTAGGAGGTTTTGATTATAATAGGGTCTATTTAGTTAATTATTTCCGTTAAATTTAACGATATTAACAAAAAACCTTCATTTTAGTTGCTGTATAAAACGTAAAGTAATTACTGATTGCTGTATTTTAAGTATCTTCAAACAATACATAAAAAAATGATGGTGTTGGCATGTTTTTTGCTATTTATTCTACAAAAAGAAAGGAGATTTAAGATATGGCATTTATTGATTATTACAAGATTCTGGGTGTAGATAAGAACATACCCCAGAAAGAAGTGAAAAAAGCCTACTTGAAACGAGCTAAGCAGTTTCATCCTGACTTGCATCCTGATGATCCGAAGGCGAAAGCTAAGTTCCAGGCGCTCAATGAGGCATATGATGTGATTGGTGATCCTGATAAACGCAAGAAGTACGACCAGTATGGTGAGCAGTGGAAAGAAGCTGACGCCTTCCAAGGCGGTGGAGGCGGAGGAGGCTTCGGCGGCGGATCACCTTTTGAGGGTTTCGACTTCTCTGGCTTTAATGGTGGAGGAGGATTCAGCTCGTTCTTCGAGAATCTGTTTGGTGGTAGGGGATTCAGTGGCGCTTCTGCAGGCAAGGGAGGCTTCCGGCAGGCACCTCAGGAGTCGCAGGCCTCCATCGAACTGGATATGTACACGGCGCTGTTGGGTGGAGAGGTCATCGTCGGACTGGGCGACGGCAAGAAACTGCGTCTGAAAGTAAAGCCCGGCACACAGCCAGGCTCTAAGGTTCGTCTACGTGGAAAAGGGCAGGGAGGAACTGATCTCATTCTGACGTATAATGTATCGTTGCCAAATCATCTTTCAGATCGTCAGCGACAACTACTCGAAGAGATGAGACGATCATGACTTGAGGAACGCTTCGGCTCGTAGCAAGTCTTCAGGTGTATCGATACCTACGGTCTCTATATCTGTCAGTCCCACCTTGATACGGTAGCCGTTTTGCAACCATCGTAACTGCTCTAGGCTCTCGGCAAGTTCGAGAGGACTCTGGGGCAGTTTTGTGATTTCTGCCAACACCTCGCGACGATAGGCATAGAGGCCGATGTGCTTCAGGAACTGGAACGCCTTCAGCCACTGCTCGCGCTCCTTACCTCTTATATATGGTATAATGCTACGACTGAAATACATAGCATATCCTTGATTGTCTGTCACTATCTTAGGTGAATTGGGATTCTCCACTGCTTCAATACTTTCAAAAGGTTTGCCAAGGGTGGCTATCTGGGTGTGGGGATCAGCAAAGAGTGATTTTACTGTCTCCAACTGACTGCGCTGAATGAAAGGCTCGTCACCTTGAACATTGATAATCACATCGGCATCGGTCTCAATCTTCTCGGCGGCCTCCTCAATGCGATCAGTGCCACTTTTATGGTCGGTGCGGGTCATCACCACACGACCGCCAAAAGACTCTACTGACTGAAAGATACGCTGATCATCGGTAGCGACATAGGCCTCATCAAGAACAGATGCCACCTGTTCATAAACTCTCTGAATAACCGTTTTGCCTCCCAGAATGGCGAGGGGCTTACCAGGAAAACGCGTAGAAGCATAACGCGCAGGAATAATACCTATAAACTTCATTGTCGTATTTGTTGATTCTGGGCACAAAGGTACGAAATAATATTGGTTTTATTTATAAATAATTCTTAATTCTTCTGCGTTTATGCTTAAAATCTTTGCATATATGACGTTTTTTGCGTAACTTTGGGGGGTAAAACTTAAATTATGAATATACGTAACTATATAATATCAATCTCTCTCTTTATCGGTTACAGTTGTCTAATGGCTCAAAATCAGAAGATTACATTAGGCTCGTACTCGTTTAAGGATGGGGGAGAATATAATGGAGAAATAGCCGCAGGCAAACCACACGGCACTGGAAAAACAGTATGGGCTAATGGAGACTGCTACGAAGGTGAGTATGTGAAAGGCAAACGCCAGGGAAATGGTATCTTCGTGTTTGTAGATGGAGAGAAATATGAAGGACAATGGTATGATGACCATCAGCATGGATTTGGCACCTATTATTTTAATAACAACAATAAATACGTTGGACTGTGGTATGCGGACTACCAACAAGGCCGTGGCGTGATGTATTATTATAATGGTGATGTCTATGATGGACAATGGCATGAAGACATGCGTTCGGGAAAAGGAAAATACACGTTTGCCTCGGGTGCATTTTATGACGGTCAGTGGAAGGAAGACGAGAAATGCGGAAAGGGCCGGTTTGAATGGGGCGATGGTACCGTGTACGACGGCGAGTGGGCACACAACATGCGTAATGGAGAGGGTACCTACGTCTATGCTACCGGTGACCTCTATAAAGGAAAATGGCACAACGACATGCAACAAGGTAGGGGAGTATGCCGCTTCGCTAATGGTGATATCTACGAAGGAGAGTATTCTAAGGGTGAGCGAACGGGCGTGGGGTTGGCAAAATATGCCAACGGAGACCGCTACAACGGACACTTCCTCAATGGATTCAAACATGGACAAGGTACTGTGGTTTGGGCCAATGGCGATAAGTATGAGGGACAATGGGCTAATGACTTGCGTAATGGCAAGGGTAAACTCACAACTAAACAAGGTGACGTTATAGAAGGTACATTCAAAGATGGACAGTTGCATGGCGAATGTATCGGACATATGGCTAATGGTTCGAAGTTTAAGTCGCATTACGAGAACGGTAAAAGACAGGGTGCTTCCATAGAAGAAGACAAAAGCGGAAAGCGTATAGAATGTAATTATAAGGACGGACGGCGAGATGGACCATATCTGGAAAAAGACAGAAATGGCAATGTCGTAAGACAGGGCAACTACGTCAATGGACGTCGACAATAAACATATTATTATTGTTAAGCAAACATCAATAAGAATTAAGTAAATACTCTAAACTATACAATTATGATTATCGACACACTTGAAAACCTCGCACAGTACGAGGCCGTTAATCCTCTTTTCAAAGAGGTGATCGCATTTATCCGTGATAATGATCTTTGCAACATGCCGGAAGGTAAACATCAGATTGTAGGTGGTGATTTGTTTGTCAACATCACTACCGCTAAAGGAAAAGCGCCTGATGAAGCTGTCATGGAGACACATCGCAAGATGATTGATATCCAGATTCCGCTGAATACAACTGAGACTTTTGGCTATACACCTCTGTCGGATCTACCAGAAGTAGAGTATAACGCTGAAAAGGATATCACAAAATATCCTGACCTCATGGCAGAAAGCTTTGTAGAGTGCCAGCCGGGAATGTTCGCTATTTTCTTCCCGCAAGATGGTCATGCACCTTGTATCTCGATGGCACCTGAGATTAAGAAAGCTATTTTCAAGGTTAAAGCATAACAATTATGGCTACAGCTAAGAATGATTCTAAGAAAGCGGCTTCAAAAGAGGTCGCCAATAAGCATATAGGGCTTGTACAGAACGACCCTTGGCTTGAACCTTTTGAGGATGCTATACGTGGACGCCACGAGCATGCAGTGTGGAAACTGAACCAGTTGACACGCAACGGCAAGAAGACACTGAGCGACTTTGCCACAGGACATCTCTATTTCGGCCTGCACAAACAGGCACGAGGATGGGTGTTCCGTGAATGGGCTCCTAATGCTACTGAGATTTATCTCATCGGCGACTTCAACGACTGGAAAGAGGATGAACACTATAAATGCAAGCGCATTGAAGAAACAGGTAACTGGGAATTGAAACTGCGAGACAAAGATCTTCAGCATGGTCAGCTTTACAAGATGAAGGTGAAGTGGAATGGGGGAGAAGGTGAGCGTATTCCCGCATGGTGTCGTCGCGTGGTACAGGATGATCAGACTAAGATATTCTCTGCTCAGGTATGGAATCCTGCAGTGCCATACGTTTGGAAGAAAGCTGGTTTCAAACCAAAGAAGAATCCATTGCTTATCTACGAGTGCCACGTGGGAATGTCACAGGATGCCGAGAAGGTGGGTACATATAACGAATTCAGAGAGAACGTGTTGCCTCGTGTAGCAAAAGATGGATACAACTGTATTCAGGTAATGGCTATTCAGGAACATCCATACTATGGGTCTTTCGGATATCATGTGTCATCGTTCTTCGCACCCAGCAGTCGCTTTGGTACGCCCGAGGAACTGAAAGCGCTCATCGATGAGGCTCATCGCCTGGGTATCGCCGTCATCATGGATATCGTTCACTCTCACGCTGTGAAGAACGAGATTGAGGGCTTGGGCAATCTGGCCGGCGATCCTAACCAGTTCTTCTATCCGGGCGACCGTCATGAACATCCGGCTTGGGACTCGCTCTGTTTCGACTATGGCAAGGACGACGTGATGCATTTCCTCTTGTCAAACTGCAAGTACTGGCTTGAGGAGTTCCATTTCGACGGCTTCCGCTTCGATGGTGTCACGTCGATGCTCTATTATTCTCATGGTCTTGGTGAAGCCTTCGGCGGATACGGAGATTATTTCAATGGTCACGAGGATGATAATGCTATCTGCTATCTGACGTTGGCCAACAAACTGATCCACGAGGTTAATCCCGATGCTATCACGATTGCCGAGGAGGTTTCGGGCATGCCGGGTCTGGCAGCTAAGTTTGAAGACGGCGGCTATGGCTTCGACTACCGCATGGCCATGAACATTCCCGACTACTGGATTAAGACCATCAAGGAGCAGACCGACGAGAACTGGAAACCCAGCAGCATCTTCTCGGAGGTGAAAAACCGCCGTCCCGATGAGAAGACCATCTCATACTGCGAGAGTCACGACCAGGCTTTGGTAGGCGATAAGACCATCATCTTCCGCCTGATTGATGCCGATATGTACTGGCACTTCGCCAAGAAAGACCTTAATGGCGTAGCTGAACGTGGCATTGCTCTTCATAAGATGATACGACTCGTAACACTCGCTGCCATCAATGGCGGCTACCTGAACTTCATGGGTAATGAGTTCGGACATCCCGAATGGATCGACTTCCCGCGCGAAGGCAACGGCTGGAGCTATAAGTACGCCCGTCGTCAGTGGAACCTGGTGGACAATCACGACCTCTGTTACCATTGGTTGGGCGACTTCGACCGTGAGATGCTGCGCGTGGTGAAGAGCATTCGCAACTTCCAGCAGAAGCCTGTCGTAGAGATATGGCATAACGATGGCGATCAGGTGCTGGCCTTTATGCGAGGCGACCTCATCTTCGTATTCAATTTCTCGCCGACACAATCTTTCACTGACTATGGATTCCTTGTGCCTACAGGTAGTTACGATGTAGTACTTAATACTGACGCAACAGAATTTGGCGGTCACGGGTTTGCCGATGATTCGGTGACTCACTTCACTAATTTCGATCCGCTCTATGTCAAAGATCACAAGGAGTGGCTGAAGTTGTATATCCCAGCACGCTCGGCTGTTGTGTTGAAGAAGAACTAATGATCATCGATGAATCGTAATCGTTCAGAGAGAAAGACCAGTGCACTGACAACTGTTATCGTCTGTGCATTGGTCTTCTGTTGTTTCTCATTCTTCTGGCTTTTCTTCTTCCAGTCAGACGTGCTTGCTGTGGCACAACATCAGCTGAGTGGAGGACAAACCAGTTATAACCGTTTGATTGGCTCTCTGCTCATCACGCTGATTCTGTTGATTATACAGAATGGTGTTTATGGCATTGTAAAACTGTCACGTCGAACTCATGCGTTAACTTATTTTCCCTCTTTTTTGATATTAGCATTCCTATCTGCTTTGGATACAGGAACCTTACATGGGCTTTCTCTGGGTAAGTGGATATGGATTTCTCTGCTACTTCTCCTGGTATGGATAATAGCAGTGTGGTTTGCACATAAGATAATGCAGTATGACAACGACCACAATATCCCCACAGGAATATTCTCGCGTAGGCTTTGGCTTAATATGCTTCAGATGATTGTCATGATGCTGATGGTGGCGTGCGTCGGTAATACTAACGCTGTCTATCATTTCAGGTCACATGCTGAAGTCGCATTGCTACATGATGATATTGATGAAGCATTGCTTGTGGGACGCAACTCACACGAGACGGATGAGAACCTAACGATGCTCAGAATCTATGCTCTTTCAAAGAAAGACGTCATTGGTGATAGCCTCTTCACATATCCAATTAAGGGTACAAGCGCGGATATGCTACCACTACATGGAAGTCGTACCAGACTGCTGATCTACCCTGAGGATGATATGTGGGCGCACTTCGGTAACTTAGTACCTGCGAAAGCATTGACGGTTAGTCAGTACCTTGATTCTCTGGCTGTCGATACTGCATCTACAAGAGCATACATTGATTATCGCTTGGCGGGATTACTCATTGACAGGAAGGTAGATTCATTTGCTGTTAACCTACAAAAACATTACGTTTTATTACCAGACTCATTACCTCGTCATTATCGTGAGGCTCTTGTACTTCTTATGCATCAAGAAAAAGACAAGGGTATTACTCCTCAAATAAACTATCGTGATAGTATCATGGAAAATAAATGGAATGAATTGCAGGAAATAGAAGATTCTTATTCTTCTCTCAAGGAGCGTAAACTCAATGTTGACGAACACTTTCGTCAGACGTATTGGTACTATTATCTATACTCAAAATAGTTGCATTTCGATGAGATTGTATAAAAAAGGAGCCATTCGATATGAAAGGCTCCTTTTCTTATAGAATAGTAGTATGGGTTACTCGATGACAACAAGAGCATCGTCTTCCATCACACTTTCACCGATCTTTACACATACAGCTGTCACCTTACCGGCTTTCTCCGCCTGAAGGTTGTTGGCCATCTTCATGGCTTCGAGAACAACCACAGTGTCGCCTACCTTAACCTCATCACCTACGGCTACGAGGATATCTGTTATAACACCGGGTAGAGGAGCCTTGATGGCGTTGTTCTTATTTACTGCTGCTTTATTCGCTGTAGGAGCATCATCAGTAGTAGCTGCAACAGCAGGCTTACCAAGAACAGGCTTTTTCTTTTCAGGTTCAGCCTCTTTCTCCATTTCTACTTTGTACTCTTCACCATTGACACAAACGGTTACGATGTTCTCTTCGATGTCGCCAACGGCAACCTCGTACTTCGTTCCGTTGATGGTATATTTGTATTCTTTCATGTCTCTTTGATTTAAGGATGAGCTGTCATGGTGAGAGCATAACCATTCCACTGTGTGGGGTGCTCGACAATGGTGATAAAGCCGGGCTCCACATCGTGGACATTATTTCCCAAATGCTCGTGAAGGGCAAGAGCAATGGCAGCATATACTTCTTTATTCTTCATAATCTTATGCCACTAAGTTATTACATAGGAATGTTACCGTGCTTCTTGGCTGGTAAGGCATCGCGCTTGGTGGCCAACTGAGCCAAACCGCGGCAGATGCGGAAACGAGTGTTGCGTGGCTCGATAACATCGTCAATATAGCCATATTTGGCTGCCTGATAGGGATTGGCAAAGAGCTCGTTATACTCATCTTCCTTCTCAGCAATGAATGCTTTTACATCCTCACCGGCTTCCTTCTTGGCTTTTGCCTCTTTAGCATATAGAACGGCAGCAGCACCACTGGCACCCATCACGGCAATCTCAGCAGAAGGCCATGCGTAGTTCAGGTCAGTGCGAAGTTGCTTACATCCCATCACAATATGAGAACCACCATATGACTTACGGAGTGTTACAGTTATCTTGGGCACGGTAGCTTCACCATAAGCATAGAGAAGCTGGGCACCATGAAGGATGACAGCATTGTACTCCTGACCAGTACCTGGCAGGAATCCTGGAACATCTACGAGTGACACGATAGGAATATTAAAGGCATCGCAGAAACGAACGAAGCGAGAACCCTTACGAGATGCGTTCACGTCGAGCACGCCGGCATAACAGGATGGCTGGTTTGCAACGATACCTACGCTCTGACCGTTAAAACGTGCAAAGCCTACGATGATGTTCTTGGCAAACTTAGGCTGTACCTCAAAGAACTCACCATCATCAACTACTGCACCGATAACTTTGTACATGTCGTATGCCTCGTTGGGATTCTCTGGGATAATCTCGTTTAGAGAGTCTTCCATACGATTGATGGGATCATTGCACTTCTTGCGAGGAGCCAACTCCATATTATTGGAAGGAATATAACTTAAGAGGGTCTTCAACATCTGAATACCTTCTTCCTCAGTCTTGGCAGTGAAGTGAGTCACACCACTCTTGGTCGCATGAACTGATGCACCACCCAAATGCTCCTGATCAATGTCTTCACCTGTTACCGTTTTTACCACTTTTGGACCTGTGAGGAACATGTATGATGTGTTCTCCATCATCAGGGTGAAATCGGTAAGAGCAGGAGAATAAACGGCACCACCTGCGCAAGGACCGAAAATACCGCTTATCTGAGGAATGACACCTGAAGCCAAAATATTGCGCTCGAAGATTTCAGCATATCCAGCCAGTGCATTGATTCCTTCCTGAATACGAGCACCACCAGAGTCATTAATGCCGATGACAGGAGCGCCCATCTTCATGGCCATATCCATTACCTTGCAAATCTTCTGGCTCATCGTCTCTGACAAAGAACCAGCATGTACTGTGAAGTCTTGAGCAAATACAAATACCAAACGACCATCAATAGTACCGCTACCTGCTACAACACCATCGCCAGGGAATTGTTTTTTCTCCATGCCAAAGTTGTGGCAACGATGCTCTTTGAACATGTCATATTCTTCGAATGAGCCTTCATCGAGTAGCATGTCGATGCGCTCGCGGGCAGTATACTTACCACGCTCATGCTGTTTCTGGATAGCTTTTTCACCACCACCGAGTCGTGCTTGTTCACGCTTCTCGATGAGTTGCTTAATCTTGTCTAATTGTTTACTCATTTTTAATAATAATTATCAATATTCAATTATTAATTTATTCTGCAGGATGTTCGCATAGCTCGGTCAGAACGCCTGCTGTGGACTTCGGATGAAGGAAGGCAATGTTAAGACCCTCAGCACCACGACGAGGTTGCTGATCAATCAGTCGTACGCCCTTTTCACTTACTTCAGCCAATGCGTTAGCTACACCGTCTTCAATGCAGAATGCAACGTGATGAACACCCTTGTTGCCTTTGTCAATCCACTTCTGGATCGTACTCTCAGGGGATGTGGGCTCAAGTAATTCGAGTTTAACCTCACCGCATTTCAAAAAGGCTGTTTTTACTTTCTGATCTTCAACGGTTTCTACTGCGTAACACTTCAGGCCAAGCACGTTCTCGAAGAATGGCAGGCTCTCTTCAATGCTCTGAACAGCAATGCCCAGATGCTCAATGTGTGAAATTTTCATATTGTTAAAAGTTTAAGCTTAAAAATTTATGCTGCAAAGTTACGAAATATTTCCATATCGACCAAATGTTTTCGATACTTTTATTTGCATCACTAGAGCACGTGTGGTAAAAATTAAAATTCAACAATGACCTTGCCGTTTATCTGTCGACCAGTTAGATAGTTAGGCACTGCCCATTGACGGTTGCTCACATCAGTAACCCAGTAGTAACTATTGACGTTGCTTATACCAAAAAGATTCAAACAGTCGAGGCCTAACCAGATACTCTTGAAACCTAAACGGTTTGCGTTTTTATTTTTGTAGGCCTGATAACTCATACCAACATCGGCTCGCTTATAGGCTGGCGCTCGAAAGCTCTGAGCATCTATGCCACGGTGTGGCGCTCCAAATGGCAGCCCATCAGCATAAGCCAATCGTAATGTCATCTTCCAGCGCTCTGTTCCCGGGAAGTAGTCAGTGAAGTGCAGATTGATAGCATAACGTTGATCTGTAGGAGTTGGCAACCACATGTCATTCATCTTCTGTTGGGTCCTCATTAATGAGAAAGTCAACCATGAGTCGGTACCAGGAACAAACTCTCCAAAGAGTTTGAGATCGAGACCTGCTGCATAGCCCGAGCATAGATTCTCGCCATAGTAAGTCACCTTCACGTTTTGCACGTTGTAAGGAATAAGATTGGAGAGGTGTTTGAAATACGCTTCTGCAGTAAATTTGAATGGTCTGTTATTCATCTTAAAACGATAATCCATTGCAGCAATAAACTGGAGTGAGCGCTGACTTTTTATCTTTTCATTCAGTTTCACTACAGTTATGCCTGCTTGGGTTACAGTATCTCGCAGTTCTTTATAGAAAGGGGCTTGATAATATAAACCAGTTGCAAAGCGATAGGTAATGTCGTTATTATATGCTGGAACGATAGCCAGTGAAACTCGTGGCGATACAATAGTCTCTTTGTTATAGCTCCAATTGGCAAAACGCACGCCGTAGCTTAGAGTATAGAACGTTGATGATGGTTCATTTTCGCTTTCCGAATCAACAACGCCTTGCGAGTTCCATTTAAAGATGTCTTGTATGTATCCTTCTATTCGATGCGACTTGATGTCTTGGATGGATGATAATGTATAGATAAGATCCAATCGGTTGGAGGTGTGTGGTACTGAATAACCACTTGAGTCACGCATCTCGTATTCTCTACTCTGTTCTTTAATATGTTCCCATTTATAGGTAAGGCCAGCTTCGATTTCGTGTCGACGCAATCGCTTCTGATATATTAATTTCATACTTTGTACATTTGCAGTCAGGTAGTTGCGTGCATGTTCGGCATAAGTCCCGACTCCCAACTGTTGAGCACTCTGTGTATCGTCCAGCCAGTATTGTCCCTGTATGTCGTAAGCCTCTTGTTCTTTCGTGTGGAATGCCGACCATAGGAGTTTGATGTTAGTTGAATCTCCTATATGACGTGTGATGCTGGCAGTCCCGAAAAGTGTACGAAAGATGTCTTTCTCTTGTCCGTCAAAATAAACGCGGAATGATTTTACATCCTCCATGGTACCAAATGACGTCTCCCTATCCTTGGGTTTGAAGTCGTAATGGTTCTCAGAGATGTTACCGAGGAAATCGAGTGTCCACCTACTATTGGGATTGTAAGTGATATAAGTCTGATAATCCAGGAAGTTGGGCTTATATTCACCTGTTGTTTCTAAAGACCCTAGGAGATAACGATTTGTCTTATAGCGTAGACCATGGCTCATGGAAAATTTGCTCGTACTCATACCAACAAAAGCACTTGCTCCTAAAAGCGAAGCCATCGCACTGGCTTCAAATTTCTTCGGCTTTTTATAAGTAATATCCAAGGCCGATGACATCTTGTCTCCGTACTTGGCAGAGAAACCACCACTTGAAAAACCAACTCTCTCGACCATATCAGGATTAATAATTGACAAGCCCTCCTGTTGGCCACTTCGTATGAGTAGTGGACGATAGACCTCCACATTATTTATATATACAGAGTTCTCGTCGAACGATCCGCCACGAACGTTATACTGGCTTGAAAGCTCGTTATGTGACGATACGCCTGCTTGTTGCTGAATCATCTCTTCGACAGCATTGCCGCTTGATGAGGGAGTATTCTTCAGGTCCTTTACGTCAAGTTGCTCCATCTGTGTCGTCTGACGTTGTCGCTGTACGATAGTAACACCTTCCAGTTCTTCTTGTGCGTGAAGTATTACCTGAAGAGTCTGAGTGGATCTGGGATTGCGTAGCACACGTTGTCGAGCCTGATAACCTACCATCGAGAAACGAATCACGATGGAGTCAGAGGTTCGTAGGGTCATCTGGAACTCTCCTTTTAGGTTGGTCATAGTGAATTTACCTTGTTCTAAACAAGATACCGATGCCAACTCGAGCGCATCGCCATTATCGTCTATTACACGTCCTTTTACATTGAACGATTGTGCTTGCATATCGATGCACGCTAATAGTAAGAGCAATAGAAATATATGTCGAGTTATATATTGTTTCATCAGATATAATAACGCAGAAAAGAGCATTTTATTATATCAGTCTTTGTATATCCATGACAAAAGAGAATTGATCCATTTGATATTGCATCTGAACCAACGATATGTGCTAACGGGTTTCCCTCCAAAGCGAAGAATAAATTCACGGAAAGAGTTTTTGCTATAAGGAAGACCTACATCCATAAAGAACATGTGTTCATAACCACGGTCATAGGCATCTTTAAGAGCATGCCATAAGGTAAGCTCATCTGGATGAAGCGTTATGTATGACTTGCGTCGGAAAGCGGTGTACCATAGATAAGACTGTCGCTCTGAGTAGACAACAGCCGAACAACCAATGATGTGCTCGTGGTATCGCGTGACAAAAAGACGTGCATTGCCAAGTTTTAACATTCCACGGAAAAAGTCGTCTTCGGGAATATATCGCTTGGGCTTAAGCCAGTTGTGATGATGGAGTAACTGTGAGAATGCCTTGAAATCAGCTTCGTTTTTGACCTCATCTGTTGTGACTCCTCGACGATAGCTCTTCTCTATGCGTTTAAGCATCTTGGAGGACAGACGTTCTTCGGGCGCATGAGAGTGAAGGGAGTTGTGTATACTCATCCATCTGACGGGAAAGAAGCGATTGTCACGAAATTGTTTGTATCCAAACATCTTTTGACTTAGATTACTCACTTCCATAAAGAACATGCTGGGACCAAGACGTTTGGTAAGTTCGTGAATCATCATGCTGAATAACTCCGATTTGTTGGAACCATCTCGATAACAACCCTCACCAAGTATACGGCATTGACGATATAAATAAGGAGGTAGCCATGATGCCCTGCGGCGCATGATGGCGAGCATTTGAGCCATGACAAGGCCCTCGTCATCCTCCACAGTGACCATGTAAGGACGCTGACGCGTGGTCTCGCGCGACAGCATAAAGAGCTGGGGGCTATGAAAGAAATTGTCCTTCATCAGTCCCTCCGGCAATCGGTCGTCACCAGTATAGATTCGTGTCAGAAGCTCACTCACGCTGCAAAGATATATATTTTCCATAAAAACAACTATACTTTAACTCCCTTTAACTCCACAAAAGTGGGAAAGTAAGTAAAAATAATTATCTTTGCACGGGAAATTAACCCCATTGAGAAATATGACAGACTTTAAGACATTAGCACAAATGCGTCGGTCGCATCGCAAATATACCGATGAGGAAATCGATGCTGAGGACGTGAAACTCATTCTCCGAGCTGCACTGATGGCTCCCACATCAAAGGGACAGCGTGCTTGGCAATTTGTAGTCGTTGACGATAAGATGGATCTTGAGAAACTATCGGACGCCAAAGACTTGGGTGGTCAGTTTATCAAAGAAGCTCCTTTAGCGATAGTTGTTCTTGGCGACCCAATGCAGAACGATTGTTGGATAGAAGATGGCAGTATTGCTGCTATCTCTATGCAGTATCAAGCCGAAGACCTAGGACTGGGCTCTTGTTGGGTGCAGATGCGTGGTCGTGGTTTGTCGGATGGTACCACCGCAGACACCGTTATCCGTGGTGTGCTCGACATTCCCGATAATCTTAGCGTTCTTTGTGTTCTTACATTTGGACATAAGGCAGATGAGCGTAAACCTCAGAATGAAGATAAACTGAAGTGGGAGAATGTTCATATTAGTAAGTTTTGAGTGATGGACATCGTGTTTGTTGGTGCAGGTCGGTTGGCAACCAACCTTTGCTGTGCTCTTCACAAGAAAGGGCATCGTATAACGGCCGTCTATAGCCGTACGCAGGCTTCAGCCGAAGCCCTTGCTAGCATGGTTGGTAGTTTTGCCACCGACAATATCGCTTTCTTGCCTCTCGAAGCTGATGCTTTCATCATCGCTATCAAGGACTCTGCCTTGACCACTGTGATTCCTTTGTTGAAAAAGGGTAGGGAAGAGCAGTTCTTTTTCCATACGGCCGGGTCAATGCCAATGTCTGTATTTGATGAATCTATACCCAATGTCGGTGTCATCTATCCCATGCAGACCTTCTCGAAAGAAAGACTGGTGGACTTTTCTCATATTCCATTTTTTATCGAAGGACGTCAAAATATTGCTCTTGAAAAAGCACGTCAGATAGTACTTTCTGTCAGTGACAATGTTCGTGAACTCAATAGCGAGGGACGTAGACATCTGCACCTTGCCGCTGTTTTCGCATGTAATTTCGCCAACCACTGCTATGCACTTTCTGAAGAGGTGTTAAAGAAGTTTGACATTCCTTTCAGTGTCATGCTGCCTTTAGTGACTGAAACAGCAGAAAAAGTTAAGACGATGTCCCCCAAAATAGCTCAAACAGGACCTGCCGTTCGCTTTGACCGTAACGTGATAGAAGCTCAGAGTCAGTTACTTTCTGATAGTCCTGAACTTCAAACTATATATAATTTAATGAGTAAAAGTATTTGTCGGTTAGCTAATGATTAACTACGATTTAAGTAAAATACGCGCTATCATTTTTGATGTTGATGGCGTCTTGTCGGCAGAAACCATAACACTTGCTGAAAATGGCCTGCCACTTCGTACAGTAAACATTAAGGATGGTTACGCTATTCAGTTGGCCATGAAGTTAGGACTTCGTGTGTCAATTATGACAGGTGCCAATGTAGATTCCATCCGAGTGAGATACGAAGGACTGGGATTACAGGATATTTATCTAGCATGTTCCGTTAAGATAAAGGTGTACGATGCTTTCCTTCAGAAGTATAATTTGAAAGATGAGGAAATTATGTATATGGGCGATGACATTCCCGATTTGGAAATAATGCGTCGCGTGGGTTGTCCTGTTTGTCCTAAAGATGCATGTACAGAAGTGAGAGAAGCGAGCCTTTATATCAGTCAATACAAAGGCGGTTATGGTTGTGCACGTGATGTGATCGAACAAACCCTGCGTGCTAAGGGCCTCTGGCAGATGAACGCTACTGCCTTTGGTTGGTAATGTCTGCAACTCCTATAACTCCTTATAATATTATGCTTTCCAACCTTTCTAACTATAATATTATCCTTGCCAGCAACTCCCCCCGTCGACGCGAGTTGTTAAGCGGCTTAGGCATTGACTTTGAAGTAAAAGTGCTTCCCGATATCGAAGAGTCCTATCCTGATACACTTACCGTGAGTGAAACCGCTGAGTATATAGCCAAAGAAAAAGCTGATGCTTATCGTCAACAGATGAGTGATAATGATTTGATTATTACAGCTGATACTGTTGTCATCGTTGGACAGGAGGTACTTGGCAAACCCACAGATGATGACGATGCTTATTATATGTTGCGTAAAATAAGCGGTTGTACACATCAGGTTATTACAGGCGTTTGCATGATGACTAAAGATCATATGCGCTCCTTTTCAGTCGCTACCGATGTTACCTTTAAGGAACTCTCTGATGAAGAGATATGGCATTACATCAAGACGTATAAACCTTATGATAAAGCAGGCGCCTATGGCATTCAGGAGTGGATAGGTTATATTGGGGTAACTGCTTTGAATGGAAGTTACTTCAATGTAATGGGGTTCCCTGTTCAACGAGTATATACTGAATTGCAAAAAATATGAGGTTTGAGAAATACAACTCAAACCTCACAAATCATAAACACAGATAACAGGTTATTCTTCACCATAGTCAGTCATGTTCTCGGCTTCTTCATCAGGATCGGCACTACCCAAATCCATCATGGTAGAGTAGTTGTCTTCGGTAATCTCGTCATCATTGGGATCGTCAATCTCTAAGTCATCCTCGTCGGGCTTATTGTAGTTGTCTTCAATCTCTACATCGGCATCCTCATCTTCCTCGTCTGAAAAAGATGCAAACTTCATGCGAGGCTTTTCAGATTCCGGCTTCAGTTTGGCGAAGATAGCTTCTACCCAACTACCCTTTGGCACTTCCAATACCTCGAATCCGTCTTCCACCTTCTTCTCGTACATGCCGCCCTTCTTGTGCAGACGGTCTTTGGGAAGGGTAGTCGTCGAGATATCGAAACCACTCTCAATGATGTCTTTGATGCTTTGTGAAAGTGAATCCCATCCACCGCCAAAGTTGCGGTCGAGTACTTCAATCAGTTTGGCAGCTGTGATATGACGGATATTCTCATAGGTGAGATCAGTGACACGCACGATGGGACGCTTTTTAATGGCCCATACCAATTTCTGGTTATCATCCAATTTGACCTGTCCTACTTTGTAGCCTTGCTTTTCGTATTTTGAACGCATAGCAGGTGAATCAGTAGTGATTTCTTCAATCATAAAAGCCGAACGGATGATGTCGAAATAACGTCGTAAGTTATCTTTTATCTCGGCATCCTTTTCTGCACCTTCACACATACGGAAAATATCATTTTCCTGTATATCCCATACTGTACTCTTGCTAAGAGTCTTCAGCGTAAGTGCTTTTTTTCCTGTTTGTTGGTCCATATAAACTTGTTTTTCTTCTTGTTTCCGTTTGCAAAGATAGGAAATAATTATGAATTTCAAAATAAAATAGTATTTTTTTATATACTTTATTTGAAAATTCGCTTGATTATTCGTACCTTTGCCACTTGTTATGTCAGAACCTTTAGCAGAACGACTCAGACCCCGCACGCTTGATGAGTATATCGGACAGCAACATTTGGTAGGCGAGGGAGCTGTTCTCCGACGTATGATTGACTCGGGGCACATCTCTTCGTTTATTTTATGGGGACCGCCAGGTGTAGGCAAGACTACGCTTGCGCAAATTATTGCACATCGCTTGGAAACGCCATTCTACACACTTTCTGCTGTGACTAGTGGCGTGAAAGATGTGCGTGATGTGATTGAAAAAGCTCAAAAAGGGCGTTTTTTCAATGAGGCTTCTCCTATATTGTTCATTGACGAAATTCATCGTTTCTCAAAGTCACAACAAGATTCTTTGTTAGGCGCTGTAGAACGTGGCATTGTTACGTTGATTGGTGCCACAACAGAAAATCCTTCTTTCGAGGTAATACGACCTCTACTTTCCCGTTGTCAGTTGTATATCTTGAAGCCTTTAGAAAAAGACGACCTGCTGAAATTACTGCATCGTGCCATTTCAACAGATGTTTTCTTAAAAGAACGAAACATAGAAGTCAAAGAGTCGGATGCCTTGTTAAGATACAGTGGAGGCGACGCACGTAAGTTGTTGAATATCTTGGAATTGGTTGTCGAATCAGAAAGCGGTGATGTAATCATTTCCAACGAACTTGTTGAAGCTCGTTTACAACAAAACCCTTTGGCTTATGATAAGGATGGCGAGATGCACTATGACATTATTTCGGCATTCATTAAATCCATTCGTGGCAGTGACCCCGATGCTGCTCTCTATTGGATGGCACGTATGATTGAGGGTGGGGAAGATCCTCAATTTATCGCCCGTCGTATGGTTATCTCCGCTTCAGAAGATATTGGTTTGGCTAACCCTAATGCCTTACTCTTAGCCAATGCCGCTTTTGACACTGTGATGAAAATAGGTTGGCCTGAGGCTCGCATTGCTTTGGCAGAGTGCGCCGTCTATTTGGCTACATCTCCAAAAAGCAATTCTGCCTATTTGGGTATAGATACAGCATTGTCACTGGTTCGTCAAACAGGTAATCAACCAGTACCACTTCATCTTAGAAACGCGCCTACCCAGCTGATGAAGGATATTGGTTATCATGATGGTTATAAGTATCCACACGATTTCCCAGGACATTTCACCGAGCAACAATACATGCCAGACAATCTCCAGGATGTCAGACTATGGCATGGACAACATAACCCAACAGAAGAAAAACTCTATCAGCGAATGGTTAATTACTGGGGTAAACGATATGAGAAATAATAAGTGATGAACCAGGATGTTATTGTCAAAGTAATTGAACTCTTAGGTACGTTTGCTTTTGCTATCTCGGGTATACGTCATGCGGCTGCCAAGCATTTCGACTGGTTTGGCGGTTATGTCTGTGGTATTGCCGTAGCTATTGGAGGCGGTACTATTCGTGATGTGATGCTTGGTGTTACCCCATTCTGGATGACCACTCCGATTTATATGGTTTGTACTGCAGTCGCTCTTCTTACGGTTGTTTTCTTCGGCAAGTGGATGGAGCCGCTGAAGAATGCATGGTTTGTATTTGATACTCTTGGACTTGCGCTTTTCACCATGGCGGGTATCCAGAAGAGCATTGCATTAGGACATCCATTCTGGGTGGCTATTATTATGGGCTGTATCACAGGTTCTGCCGGTGGAGTCATTCGTGATGTACTGCTTAATAACGAACCTGTTATTTTCCATAAGGAGATTTATGCTATGGCTAGTGTTCTTGGAGGTGTCATCTATTGGGGCGGCATTGAAATTGGCTTGCCCATGGAATTGGTAGCTGTCATCAGTTTCCTTCTGATATGTCTTGTTCGTTTTCTCGCCGTGCGCTATCATATCTCTTTACCTGTCCTAAAAGCTGATGGTCAGGAGAAAGAGTGTTAAAAAAACACAGGCTAATTTCATATTCCTAAGACTTTAACTCAATATTTTTTAAAATATTTGAAATAAAGTTTTGAATTCTCGTGGAATATGGCTATCTTTGCATGCGAATTATGCTTACTAAAACGAATGTATACAATCAAAAACTTTATAAACTTTTATAACATTACTAACAAAAACAAAAAACAAAGTATGAAGGACGCAATTAGACTATTGTGTAAACTGTGCCTTTTAGCTGCGTTTTTTGTGCTTGCTCCTCCCGAGTTGCTTGCACAAACAACTGCTAAAGGACAGGTCTTGGATTCTGCTGGTGAACCCATTATCGGTGCTACGGTTATGGAAAAAGGCAATGTCAAGAATGCGACTGTGACCGACTTTGACGGTAATTTCTCGTTGAAGGTGGGAGCAGGCAAGAAGATTGTTATTACCTACATGGGCATGAAAGCTCAGGAATTGAGCCCTGCCGCCAGTATGAAGGTGACAATGGAAGATGACAATGCAGCTCTTGAAGAGGTCGTTGTCCTCGGTTACACCAGCAAGGCCCGTAAAGACTTGACCGGTTCTGTCGGTTCTATCCAGGGTAAGACACTGGCTGCCGTGCCGGTCACATCTGCTGCCGTTGCTCTGCAGGGTAAGATTTCCGGTGTGCAGGTAACTACTGTCGACGGTCAACCGGGTGCTGATGTCAACATCCGCGTACGCGGCGGTACCTCAGTAACTCAGGAAAACAAACCGCTTTTCATCGTTGACGGTTTCCAAGTGGATAACATTAATGATATTCCTCCAACGGATATTGCTTCTATTGACGTTCTGAAAGATGCCTCCCTGACAGCTATCTATGGTGCCAAGGGCGGTAATGGCGTAGTGGTAGTGACAACCAAGAGTGCCAAGGAAGGCAAGGTTCAGGTGTCATTCAACGGTAATTTGAATATCAGCCACCTTTCCAAGAAACTTGACTTGATGAATGCACGACAATTTGCCGAGTACCAGTTCCAGTTCCATGGTGCACAGGGTTACGGCAACGATCAGACAAAATTTTTCAAGGGCAACTTCGGTAACCCTAACGACATTGATATGTATGACGTTCTGCCTACTTATGACTGGCAAGACGAAGTGATGGGTGAGACACCTATCAATTACTCGGCTAATGTCACCGTGGGTGGTGGATCAGAAAAGGTGAAGTTCAATGTGTCGCTCACCCAAAGTGAGGATAAGGGTATCATCATAGGTTCTGGCGTACGACGCACTAACCTCAACTTTAAGACCAACGTGCAACTGTCAGATAAACTGTCACTGCAGTTTAATCCCAAGTTTACCTTCCGTCGTGATGAGGGTGCCGGTGGTGACAACGTGGGTACTGGTGGTATTATTGACGTTCTGCGCTATCGTCCCACTAACGGACTACGCGAATACGGCTTTGTAGACCCGGCTTATGCTGACCCTGATGTTGAGGAACTCTTCAACTTGACGAATCCTCGCAGTGATATCTCTATTAACCAACTCATCAAGCACTCGTTTACATATACCAACGGTCTTGCCCTTGACTGGAAACCCATCAAGGGATTGACACTTCGCACTGAGGGAACGCTTGGTCTTCAATGGACTGACAGGAGTCGTTTCTATGGTGCACTGACTAAGACAGGCAAGGATAATAACACGCAGCCTGTTGCTGAGTTGGAGAATACTTATCGCATGAGTTATGTGTGGACCAATACTGCAACCTATAATTTCTCTATTAAAGACGAGCACAACTTGTCTTTCCTGTTAGGACAAGAGATTAATCACTCACAGAAGCGTACTACAGGAATAACAAACCGCTATTTCCCACGTACCTTTACTGCTCGTGAAGCATGGAACAACATGGGGTTCGGTACTCCTTATAAGTCAAACACGACCCTATCGACTGCCGACCGTACCGCCTCGTTCTTCGGACAGGCAAGTTATAACTACAATCACAAATATCTCGCATCTGTAACTTTCCGTGCTGACGGTAGTACTAAATTCGCTCCTGGCCACCAATGGGGCTACTTCCCTTCCGTGTCTGGTGCATGGGTGCTCTCTGAAGAACCTTGGATGAAGAATATCAACTGGATTAACAACCTGAAAATTAGGGCTGCTTTTGGTCTGGCTGGTAATAACCGTATCAACGATGACATGTGGCGTGTTCTATATGCCATCAAGTCGGAAGGAGGTCCGGGATTCGGAGAGGCAGTTGCATTGGGATCACAATATTACGCCAATAATGGTGATGCAAGTTTTACCAATCCAGAGATTAAGTGGGAGACTACCATTACACGTAACTTGGCTGCAGATATCTCACTGTTCAATGGTCGTCTGAACATTACCCCTGAATTTTATTGGAACACAACGCGCGATCTTCTTTATAAGTCAGATCTACCATCTGTCATTGGATACACCACCCAAATGCAAAACATCGGTAAAGTGACCAACAAGGGTGTGGAATTGACCATTAGCGGCGATATTCTTCAGGGTAAGGACTTCGTATTGTCAGGCACTTTCACGCTTGGCCATAACAAAATGAAGATTGACAAGTTGAACGGTACAGACGATGTGGTTTGGGACCAGAACAACCGTTGGAAATCTAGTTACAATGACTATTGCCTGAAAGTGGGGGATGAAGTTGGTCTTATTTACGGATTCGTCTATGACGGTATCTATGGATTCGACGAGTTCTATTTTAACCCCACCGACTCTTATCGCGCTCTACCTTGGGGTTCAAGTTCTGCCGATAATGGTGCCGGCTATAACGTCCAACCGCGTGAAGATGGCTACGTGACAGTCATCAATGATGTATCATCAGTCACATTCGGTACCGCCACCTTGCCTGGACGCATCAAGTTCAAAGACTTGGACGGCGACGGCCGCATCACAGAGAACGATCGTACCGTGATTGGTAACACCAATCCTAAGGTTCAGGGTGGTTTCGGTCTGAGCGGACAGTGGAAGGACTTTGACTTCAACGCCAACTTCACCTACATGCTTGACTTCGACATTAACAACGCTACAGCCTATGCTCTGTCGTCAGCCATAGACAACAAGAACAAGTTCTATAATGTACTGTCCAAGTTCACTGAGGGTTGGCAATACAACGATATGGACGGAAGTATCACTGGTACTGTAGGCGATCAGTACTACATGAATAAGCAGCCCCAGTCGGGTATCGCTTCCGAGGAAGCCTATCGTCTGGGCAACCCGAACCGTAGTCTGTGGAATCCCCAAGATGTGACAAAAAACATTACTCACTCATATTTTATCGAGGACGGCTCGTTCCTGCGTTGTAGCGACATCACTCTTGGCTACACTTTGCCCAAGGATCTCACCTCAAAATGGGGTATATCTAAAGCACGCTTCTATGTGTCGACCTCCAACCTTTTCATCATCACCAAATATTCCGGTTATGATCCTGAGGTGGATATTCAGACAGGTCTGACCTGCGGTATGGACTACAACCGCTATCCGAGAAGCCGTACATTTGTATTTGGTACTAACATTACATTCTAAATTACAGGAGGCAAAAGAATTATGAAAATTAAGAATATTCTATTGACCGGAGTTGCAGTGTTGTCTTTGACCTCCTGCAACGACTATCTCGAAGTAGAGGCGCCTTCTGCCTATACTGAAGAATTCGTCTTCAGTCAGAAGACTGAGATGGATCGTGCTCTGAATGGCGTCTATGCACAAGCACTTGTCAAGGATCTCTACGGCGGTGCTTTCCAGTCGACATTCCAACTGAATAGTGATGTCGATATTACTATCAGTTCCGCCAATTCACATGCTCACAATTCTTATTCACGCTTTGACTGCGATGATCAAGGCAGTGACATTTATAAGTATTGGACGGCAGCCTATAGCTTGATTGAATACGCAAATAAGTTCATTACCTCAGCTGAAGCCAGCCAGTTCGTCAACAAACCGTCGGACCTGAGCGAAACTGAGTCAGAGAAATGGGCTCCTGATGCGCAAGTGTTACAATGGATAGGTGAAGCCAAGTGTCTGCGCGCCATGGCATATCATGACCTCATTGTAATGTTTGGTGACATACCCTTCTCTTTCGAGCCAGCAACAAAGCACGGCACCGACTTTGTAATTCCAATCTTCGACCGTGAAGTCATTCAAGACTCCCTCATCAACGATTTGAAGAAAGCATCGGTCAATATGCAGTCTTCGAACAGCGTTACTGTGGAACGTTGCTCTAAGGAGTTTGCACAGGCTCTTATCGCCCGCATCGCGCTGACAGCTGGCGGCTACTCACTGCATCCTGTCAAGGAAGATGCCAACAGTTATGGTGTGATGAAACGACCAAACAACTGGAAGGATTTCTACCAGACTGTACGCGACTATGCAGACTCAGTCATCTCATCAGGGACACACAACCTGAAGCAGACCTATCAGGATGTATTCGTCAACGAGTGTAACTATCAGGTCATCAACGATGACGATGTAATCTTTGAAATTCCTTTTGCCAAAAATGCCAACGGCAACACCGGTTATCTCCAGGGTCCCACGTATCCTTCTGTAGAAGGAACGACCAATGGCCCTTGGGGTGAGACAAAGGGATCTGTCCGTCTGAATGCTTTCTACCGCTATCTTTTCCGTGACGGAGATCTTCGTCGTGAATTTGTCAATGGCATGTGGTACTACGCACTCAATCCTGATGGACAGGCAGACTCAGTAGCTATCCTCAACAACTACTATCTGCACAACAACAAATGGTCTAAACTGTGGACCAGCGAAAGTGCTGCCCTTGGTAATATTTCGACCGACAACACTGGCATCAACTATCCTTATATGCGCTATGCTGATGTTCTGCTGATGTATGCCGAAGCCGACAACGAACTGCAAGGCGCACCCTCTGATAAAGCCGTGGAATGCCTGACCACAGTTCACAATCGTGCTTTCCTGGATGGCGATGCAGCATTCATTAGCGAGGCTCAAGCCAGCAAGGAAGCTTTCCAAAAGGCTGTACTTAATGAGCGTAAATGGGAGTTTGCTGGTGAGAATATGCGTTGGCGTGATCTCGTGCGTACCAATACCTACGCAGAGGAGTTAATGTACTCATTCCTGCGTTATTACTCTGTTGGCATGCAAAGCGTGCAAGGACTCACTGGCTATGAAGATGCTATCAATGAGCACGATGGCCGTGAGTACATTGACAACCTGCCATCGACTATTTATTATCATCAGTATATGATTGATGAGGTAAACCCTGTCGGTTTGCGTGTCATCTCCAACCAGACGAAGGTACCCGGACAGTCTAACCAACTCTACGGTTATACGCTCGATGCTTCCTACAACTTCGTGAATAAGTATCCTAACCAGACATTGAAGAGCATCCGTATATACAACCCCTACAAGACTGCCACAAGACCTATGACGAGCCTAATTACCAACTACGGCTTCAGTGCTGTCGGATGGTCCAGTGTCACCTTCTATGAGTGGGGTGACCAAAACACAGGTTCTCCTAAGGATCAGTGTAAATACTCTTTCTACGGTTTCATGCGTAGCGACCCTAGTGGCAATATCTTTATGATACGTGACGGAAAAACAGAACAGTTCTCTAGCATACTGCCAGCCGACCAACTGCCAGTTGTCCGCTACATTCTGCCTTATCCTAACTATGCCATCCAGCGCTCATCGGGTGCATATAAGAATTACTACGGCTATAAAAACTAAGACACAAACTGATTATGAAAAAAATACTGAACAATACGTTACTGCTACTCTTGGCAGGTACATCACTCCTTACGGTATCGTGCAAGGAGGATGATGACACGTCTGGTCAGAGTACTGACAGAGAGTTCATGACCATGTTCATCACAGAGAACACCCAGGGTAAAGGTAAGGACTATCCCTATATCTGCGCCATCGACCCTGCATTCCCACATGGCAACACTGTCCACCTCTATTGGTTTGGCGTGAAAGACTGTGCAGGCTATCAGGTACAAATGGCCTATGCTGCTAAAGTTACGGGTGGCCCATCAGCATGGGCCTCTGTTCAGGGAACAACCGATCTTGTACTGGACACCATCATCCGCGACCCTAATGTGCTTGACCTGCGTGTATATGACCTTCCTTATAGACAGGACTTCCGCTGTGCCATACGTGCTCTTTCAACGAAAGACCAAAACATTAAGGGCGATGAAAGTACATTCGCACATGCCTCAAAGTGGTTCGGTCACGGAATGGGCCGACAGTGGGCTGAATACGCTGGCATCAAGACCAACCAACGCTATGAGGTTCCAACTGTTATTTATGTCGATGAGTCGGAAATCACTGAGACCAGCATGAACGTCTATCTGCGCAGCAACGTTAGTCAATTATCAGACTACCTTGACCCAACCAAAGAGGAAGACCGACTGAAGATAGAGAGTTTTTACGAGAACTTTAATATTGCCGATGATGGTACCTTCGGTTATAAATACCTCACTGTGAAAACTTCGCCCAATAATCCTAATGCTAGCATAGGTGAAGGATGGAACAAGTACCTCATCACCGCTGAGGATTATCAGAGGGGAATGATTACCATTGACGGTCTATCGCCAAATAGTACTTATATTATAGATGTGGTCGATCCTACTGTTCCTGTTGCAGTAGATGCTGTATACAATAAACTGACAGTAGCTACCGATGGCAAACCAGGTGCACCTATCACGCTGAAATGGGATGAACTCTATGCGAAAGCCAGCGAACTGCCAATTCCTGACGATGAGGAGTTGAAGCGTACCGATGTCTTTGCACTGGCCGAGAAATATCAAGCCGCTCCCCTCAGTCCGACACTGGCCAATTTTATATCCGATACAAGATATGCTCAAGGTCAAGTGTTTTATCTTGAGGGCGGAAAGACATACTATCTCGACGGCAATGATGCTACCTGCAAGGGCTTTACCCTTGCAACTCTTCCTGCAGACGTGGAAAAAGGCTTGCGTGCAAAAGTCATCAGTGGCCTCGGTGTTCATCCGCGCTACACGCAGGGTACCGATGGTAAACAATGGCAAGGTCCTTACTCAATGTTCATGTTTGGACGTTCACCAGAACCAGGTGAGGGCGGAGAGATTCGTATGAAGAAACTTGCTTTCATCAATATTGATTTTGATAATCCCGAAGCACTGAACTATGGTGACAAAACAGCAGGATTGGGTACAGAGGCAGGTAACTACTTCTTCAATATGCCCAGTGACGGTATGGCCGTGTCACTAGACTCATTAGTCATTGAGAACTGCACCTTCAAACGCCTCGTACGCGGATTTATCCGTGAGCAGGGTCCAAACTACAAAGTATGGAACCATGTGCTTATCAAGAACAACCTGTTCTTCGACTGTGGATACTATAATCAGAATGCAGGCGGCTATGCATGGATAGCAGGTATCAGTAGAATGGGTTCAAACCTTTACAAAGATATGAAGGTCATCGAGAATACATTCTACGACAGCCCCTTCCCCGCCTTCTTTAGTGAGAGTAACACTGAATTTGCCCGTGACAACGGACCGTGGAACATCACGTTCTCTAACAACACACTCATTAACTTCAACACCCGCGCCAGCGGTGCCATTTTCACCATGCGCGAACTGCCCGATGGTTCTGTATATAATGTTGAGAACAACCTGCTTGTTCTCTGCAAGCAGACCGCAGATCAGCGTGTTCTTGGTTTCTGGGGTGCTGACATCCGTGGAACACAGGCTAAAGCCGATGGCTCTTCAGGTATGGTGACACTGAACTTCAATAACAACTGGTCAACCAACAACAATCTTACAAACGGGCAGATATTTAGTGGAAGTCCATGGACTGCTACTAGCAATAACTTCGGAAAATTGGTTAAGGAAGGCAATGCTACCCTAAATGGTAAACTGGAAGTTGAAGTAGCCAGTGTGTCGGCAGAGGAACTGATGATAAGCCCCTGCCCACCCACAGTCGCAATCTCTGCCAACGATCGCAACATGCATCGTGCTGATGCACTTGACGGCACTGCCAAAGAGTTCAATGTCAACCTGTTCTTCAAGAACTTCGACAACGAGATTGTAAAGAACAACGTAGGTGCTGCTCGCTGGCGTGTACAGAAATGATAATCACTAAAAAAGATAATATTAAAGTTATGAAATTATTTAGAATATCAACTATTTCCGCTTTAGTGTTCTTATTTGTATTATGTGTTACTTCGTGCGGTGATGTCAACGAGTATGCAGACACAAATACAGACAATCCATCTTTTGGCTCTCCTGAGGGTACACTACATCCAGAAACTCTTGAGGGCGCAAAGTACGTAAGGGCACAAGGCATCAAGTTTAATGCCGTAGAAGGAAAGGAGGTTCAAGGCTTTGTGGAAAGCGTTGAATTCACCTCAGCCGACTCTGTGAAAGTAGTTATGAGTGAGGGGACTACGTCAGGAACATGGATTGATGACTCGAACGACAAGTTCCAGCCCCACTACTATTATACTTACTCTTCAACAACGGGAAGAATAGACATTAAGAAGCGCATTGTCGACGATAAAGGAGCTGTATCTTTGAACACTATCTTCATGGGCACAGCCATCACTGGTACCGAAGAATTGGTTACCATCGTACACTTCGGAGATATTCCTTCTCAAACCTATCTTAAGAAGCAGTAAACCCTCTGTATAGTCTCATGGCAGGAAGTTCGTACAGACAGTATTCCTGTCATGAGACTTAAGAAGAATTAGTTCTAACTTTATTTATCAATTTTTCAATTCAATTATTAACTAAACATTTTAATTATGAAAAAGATTTTTACTTTAGCACTGGCCCTGATAGGCTTTGCTAGTATGGCTAACGCCGCTACTATCGACGATGTGCAAGTGTGCAAACACAGCTATGTGCTTGTTTTTGACGACTGGAATGGTTCTGGTACTGCTAAACCCGGCAAGGGCAAGCTTTTCGGCGACAACTATTTCCTTGATGTCACTGGAGGTTCAGTTGCTACCAACAAGCAAAGTATCAACCTTGCCGATGAATCATACTGCGGTGGTGATTACGCCAAGTATGCTGAATACGGAAGTCATTTGAACAGCTGGCGTTTGAAGAATGGTCAGGACGTGATTGCCATGAAGGTAACAGCAGGATCCAAGATTATCATTCTTGGCCAGACTCACGCGTCCAGATATCCAAAAATCACTGATACTGCCCCTTCAGGTAATCAAATGAAAGGAACTGTATTAGCAGCTACTATAAATACTGTTTCTGACAACGGTCGCTTTGAATGGGTTGCTGATGACGACCGTACCATTTATATTGGTTCAGAGGGTGGTGACTACTACGTCAGTTATCTGATTGTTGAGGCCAACGAGGCCGAGGGTACACCTCAAGTGAAAGTCGGTGCACAGACTTATGCTGAAGGTCTCTGGTATAGAGAGGTGACTTGTACGCCTGCTAATGCTTATGGTATGTCAACGATCGTTACCTACACAACCGACGGTACTACACCTGACGCCAACAGCGCTGTCTACAATGCTCCTATCAAATGCTACAATAACCAGACTATCAAGTTCCAGGCATACATGGATTTGGGTGGAGGTGCAAGTATTGATGGTTTCTTAACTGGTGCAGATAACGAAGCCGTCGTTGCGTTCTCTTTCGATGCACCTACCATCACTGTCAATGGTGCTGATGTTACAATCACCTCTCCCTATGAGGGCGCTAAGAACTACTATAAACTGAATGACGCAGAGGCTGTTGAGGGCAATACACTTACTCTGACTGAATCTGCCACAATCGTTGCTTACTCAGAGATTGTAAATGGCACCTATGCTACTTTCACGACTAAGTCGACAACAAAAGATGTCTATGTGCTTAATCCTATCAAGGAGAAGAAAACCATCACTGTTTCCGGTAATGCTGTACTTGATGAAGAGGCTACCGCTGAGGCCAAGTCCGCAAATGCTGCAGCTGGAAATGTCTACAAGGTAGAAAATGCAGCCATCACCGCCGATAAGAAAGATTTCTTTGTGAAGAGCGTAGAGTATGGTGTCCTCAAGGATGAGAATGACAAGTATCAGATTGACGGTAAGGAAGTTTACCTTAAGATGACCGAAAAGACCAACATCACCTTCCAGGTGGCTGAGGGCGATTCTGTAGACGTTGTCGTTGTTTGCTCGAAAAATTCCTGCAAGACCCTGAATCCTGATAATGATGAAACCGTTACCACCGACCGTAAGTGTTATGTCAATCTCAGTGGCAAGACCTATGGTTCTGACGATATCACCGATACTCATGTGTTTAATGATGCTGTGGAAGCAAACAATGTTATTCGCTTCGGTCTGAGTGCCGGAACTTATACTTTCCAGAAGTATTCTGGCACGGGCAACATCTTCGTTGCTTCCATCGAGATTACTCCCGCAGAGAAAACTGATAGTGCTATTAAGACTATTGAAGCTGCAGCCGGTAGCCAGAGTGGTGCTATCTACAACATCGCCGGTCAGAAGGTGAACAGCCAGTTCAAGGGCATCATCGTGAAGGACGGCAAGAAGATGTTCGTGAAGTAATTCACACATTATTTATTATAAGCAAATCCTCACTTTGTTCGCAAGAACAGGGTGAGGATTTTTAGTTTGCAACTTAGAAACTCATAGTTTGCAACTTGGAAACTCATGGTTTGCAACTTGGATACTCTTTGTTACTAATACGCAGGCTTTGCGTTAATAACAAGAAGGTTTCTTGTTACTAACAAGCTGCCTCCTCTTTTTTGAATTATCAGTCGAAATTTGGTAGTTACAGAGAAATAATGTATCTTTGCAGCACAAAAGATAAAACAAACTAAATAATACAATGACAATGAAAAAAACTATTTTGACACTACTGACAGCTGTGGCTCTACTGCCGGCTATCGCTGGTAATAACGTGGCTCCTTGGGGATGGGCAACTTGTTCGGATGAAACAGGTACTGCATACGTCTTGAGTGGAGGTAATTTTTCTGATGCAAAGACTGTAACCTTGACTGCCCTTGGTAACGGACAGACTGACGATGCCCAGATCAAACAAGCTGTAGCGATGAATGATATCGTCATCTTGGATGGTTCAAACGGTGACTTTACTATTGAAGAGGTCATGAAGTTGGCATCTGTTAAGAACAAGACTATCATAGGTATCAATAATGCCCGTCTCTGCACAAAGTTCTTCTTGACAGCCGATGACAAAATCTACCTGAAGAACCAAAACCTCGACGGACTGAGTAGCACTGATCAGTACACAGGTACTCTGCCCGACGGTACTACGCTCACTTGCGACAAGCGTGCATTCTTCACTAAGAAGGCCATGATGGAGTTGCAGTATCAGAAGACAGGTGCCTATTCACTACCCAACAAGGCTGGCATTTTCCACATCGAGACCAGCAGCGAGAATATCATCATCCGCAACCTATCGCTGATAGGTCCGGGTGCCGTTGACATCGACGGTGCTGACCTTATCACGAACCAGGGACAACACGTGTGGATTGACCACTGCACATTCGTAGATTCTCAGGATGGTGCACTGGATAGCAAGGTGTGCGACTGGGCTACCTATACCTTCAATCACTTCTATTATACCTCACGCTCTTATTCACATGCCTACACCTGCGGATGCGGTTGGGCTGAAGGAAAGATGATTCTGCATCTGACGTTTGCCGACAATATCTGGGGAACAGGATGTGTTCGCCGTCTGCCACAATGTGGAGACTGCTACGTGCATCTGGTCAACAACTATCACAACTGTCCTGGCAACAGCGTCGGTATGACAATCAATGAGAATTGTAAGGCTCTGGTGGAAGGCAACTATGCCGCTAATGGTGTGAACAGCCCGCTTACTGGTAGCGGTGCAAACCGTCAGATTACTGCCCGCGACAATAGCTTCGCCAATCAGCAGTCGGGCGCAGCCGTCACCGTGCCTTATGAGTACACCAAGGTGGCTGCTTCCGAAGTGCCCACCCTGCTCACAGGTGCAGAGGGCGCAGGTGCAACGCTGGGCAACGATGCTGCTTACATCCTCTCTACCATCCCTACAGCCGAGCGTGGCGGTGAAGGCACTGAGTCGGTGTATGTCTTTGTGAAGGGAGACGCCCATATTGGCAATAGCATCACTGAGGTAAACGGCATCACTGTCACCTTCGACCCCAGCGTGACCGACTGGAAAAGTGGCGGCAGCGGTTCCTACGCACAGACTGTCGATGGCGTCGACCTCAAAGGCTATTATGCTACAAGCAGTGCCAACAACAATGCTCCCATCGTGATTCAGACCACGAAGCCAGGTACGCTCACGATTTTTTTCGGCGGAGCCATCTCTACCAGCAAGACCGTCTACATGCTGGATGGGGAAAGCGGCCTTACCGGAAAAGTGCTGTCTACAGGTGCTGAAGTTGCCAACGCCAGCAAACCTTCGGCAGAAATTGCCCAGTGGGACGCTTTAGTCTATACGCTGGAAACCAACAAGACATACAAGTTCTCGGTTGATGCCACAAAATGGCGTCTGGCTGCCATCCGCTATGTCATCGGTACGTCAGGTATCCATGCAATTAGCAATGAACAATTGACATCAAACAGTGTCTACAACCTGCAAGGTCAGAAAGTAAACACAGTCAATCGCGCCGGTGTATATCTTAATAACGGTAAGAAGATTATCATGAAATAATCAAGGATAAAATATAAAAGAAAAGCCCTTCACTCGAAAGTGAAGGGCTTGTTTGTTATACGTTGAAGGTTAGCTCTTCCTTCTCCGGATGTTTGTCAATATGAATGGTAGTACTCTGTGGTAGTTCGTCATTGATGATCATCTCACAGATACCATCCTCTATGTAGTTCTGAATAGCACGCTTCAAGGGACGTGCACCAAACTGTACATCATAACCCTTAGTCGACACGAAGTCCTTGGCAGCATCAGTCAGTTCTATGTTATACCCCATATCGGCAATACGCTTGGTCAGTGGCTTCAGCTCCACTTCTATAATGCGCTTGATAGCTTTCAGGTCGAGTTGGTCGAATGTGATAATTTCATCCAGACGATTCAAGAACTCTGGTGAGAACTGCTTTGAAAGGGCCTTCTGTACGATACTGCGTGCATGCTCACGATCCTTATCATTCATGCTTAGTCCGATGTTGCCAGCTGTGAATCCCACACCACGTCCAAAATCCTTTAACTGACGAGTACCAGCATTAGAGGTCATGATGATGACGGTATTACGGAAGTCTACGAAACGGCCGTTGCCATCAGTCAGACGACCTTCGTCAAGTACTTGCAGGAGTAGGTTGAACACATTGCCATGAGCCTTCTCTATCTCATCAAGAAGCACGATGGAGTAGGGCTTACGCCGTACACGCTCCGTCAGTTGTCCGCCTTCCTCATAGCCTACGTAACCTGGAGGCGCACCGATGAGACGTGATACATTGAACGACTCTGTGTATTCACTCATGTCGACACGGATAAGTGCATCAGCAGAACCAAACATAAACTCTGCCAGTTTTTTTGCCAAATAGGTCTTACCAACGCCCGTAGGTCCCAAGAACATAAAAGCGCCAATAGGGTGGTTGGGATCTTTAAGTCCCACACGGTTACGCTGTATAGCCTTCACCATCTTGTCAATAGCGGCATCCTGCGCGATGACATGTGACTTAAGATTATCTGCCATTCCTTTTAAGCGAATACCTTCACTCTCGGCCATACGCTGAACAGGAACACCTGTTATCATAGACACCACATTGGCCACCTCTTCCTCAGTGACCTGCTGTCGGTCATCAATACTACCAGATTGCCATTCAGCCTGAAGCGTAGTCAGTTCTCGTTCGAGAGTGGTCTGCTTGTCTCGATAGCTGGCAGCCAATTCAAAATTCTGATTGTGGACTGCAGACTGCTTGCGCTCCTTAACGTATGACAACTCTTTCTCCTTCTCTACTATTTCGGGTGGAATCTGCGCATGTGACAGATGAACACGGGAACCGGTCTCGTCCATAGCATCAATAGCTTTGTCGGGGAAAGCACGGTCACTAATATAGCGTTCTGTCAATTTGACACATGCCATAAGCGCATCGTCAGTATATGTCACATGGTGATGACTCTCATAGCGATCCTTGATGTTATGGAGTATCTGCAGCGTTTCTTCTGCCGTAGTTGGGTCGATGATAACCTTTTGGAAACGACGTTCCAAGGCTCCGTCTTTCTCAATGGAGTTACGATATTCATCAAGCGTTGTGGCACCAATACACTGTATAGTACCACGTGCCAATGCCGGTTTCATGATGTTTGCAGCATCCATTGATCCTGCAGCCGAACCAGCTCCGATAATGGTGTGTATCTCGTCGATAAAGACAATGACATCGGGGTTTTGCTCAATCTCCTTGATAAGTGCGCGGATGCGTTCCTCAAACTGTCCGCGATACTTTGTCCCTGCAACGATGCCAGTCATGTCAAGATTGACAATTCGCTTACCGAAGAACATCGGCGAGGTCTTCCGTTGTGCAATGAGTTGTGCCAATCCTTCTACAATAGCGCTTTTACCAACACCAGGCTCACCTATGAGAATCGGGTTGTTCTTCTTTCTACGACCTAAGATTTCTATTACACGCTGTATTTCTCGCTCGCGTCCTACGACAGAGTCAAGCTTACCCTCAGCCGCAGCCTTAGTAAGGTCAGTTGAGAAGTTATCGAGCACAGGCGTCTTGGATTTCGTCTTAGTAGAAGCCTGTGTGGTAGCAGAACCGTTGGAAGTTCTTGATGCGCTGTCGTTTACATTCTGTTCATCGTATTCCTCTTCCTCATCAGGCAAGTCGATACCATTGGTAGTCTTCTGTCCCGATTTCAGCAGGGTTAAAGCATCTTCGTAGTTCATGTTGTTGAGTTCTAAGATTTGTTTTGCACCTGTTTCAGCTTGGTCGTGTAGTATGGCCAACAGCAGGTGTTCCTCATCCACGCGCGTAGTGTGCTGGATGCGTGCCTCCAATACTGCCAGTTTCAGTATGTTGCTGGCTTTCTCATTGAGTACCAGCTCATGGGTCAGAATAGGACGGTCGGCATTGTCCTCGCGCACCTTCTGTTCCAGCTCTGTCTTAATGGAATGGACGTTGAGGTCCAGACGTTTGAAGAGGTCGCTGACAGAACCATCTTTCATGCGAAGCATACCCAGAAGCAGATGCTCTGGTGCTACGGTGCTGGACGCCAAACGTGCTGCCTCTTCACGTGAAAAGGCCAGTATTTCGGAGACTCTGGATGAAAACTGACTTGTCATAAATGTTTCAAAAATATAATATCTCAGAAACTAAATAGCAAAAGGCGTGCCAAAATGCATCAGCCTTTACGAGAGGATGACTTGCGAGGCTTCCCTTTTCCGCCACTTCTCTTATGATAATGGCGATGGGAGTTGCTCTTTTTCTTTTCTATAGCCTTATATTCCGGACCGTCTCCCAAGCCTTCCGGCAGCGGGTTCTTGGTTATCTCTTTCTTGAGGAAACGTTCTATCTGCTGGAAACGAAGTACGTCTTTCTCATTGATAAACGTGATGGCCACACCATCTCGATCGGCACGTGCCGTTCGTCCAATACGGTGAACATAATCCTCAGAGTCATGTGGCACATCATAGTTGATGACAATACGTATATCATCTATATCTATGCCACGTGCCACAATATCGGTAGCTACCAGCACGTCAACCTGTCCGGCTTTGAAGCGATACATCACGTCATCGCGTTCAGCCTGGGTCAAGTCAGAATGCATAGCAGCACAGTTGATATTCAGTTTTTTCAACGTGCGGTTAATCTCTTTCACACGATCTTTCTTTCCGCAGAAGATAATGACCCGCTTCAAATCACCACTCTTAAACAAGTGCTCGATAATGCCAACCTTTTGGGGATCATAGCAGACATAAGCAGACTGCTGAATCTTCTCTGCCGGACGACTCACTTTTAACTTTACTTCAACAGGATTGCGAAGTAATGATACAGCCAACTCACGAATCTTTGAAGGCATCGTGGCAGAGAACATAACCTTTTGGCAGTCGGCAGGCAATAGCTTGTTGATCTGAAGAATGTCGTCAGAAAAGCCCATATCGAGCATACGGTCTGCTTCGTCTAATACAAAAAAAGATGTACGCGCGAGATTGAGGTTGCCAACCTTTAGATGACTGAGCAGTCTACCTGGTGTAGCAATGATAACAGGTGCACCTCCTCGAAGACTTTTTATTTCCTGGTCAAAGCGCCCACCATCATTGCCGCCATAAACAGCAATAGATGACACATCGTGAAGATAATAGGAAAAGCCTTCCATTGCCTGGTCTATCTGTTGTGCAAGTTCACGTGTGGGAGCCATTACCACACAGTTGATGGCATCTTCTGGATAGCCACCGTCATCAAGCATGGAGAGGATTGGCAATAAATAGGCTGCTGTTTTGCCAGTACCTGTCTGTGCCACGCCCAAAACGTCATGACCATCGAGTATCTGGGGAATACATTTCTCTTGTATGGGTGTCATCTCCTCGAAGTGCATGTCGTAGAGTGCATCGAGAATATTATCATTCAAATTAGTTTCTTCGAAAGTCATTTAGATAAATTGTAAATCGTCAAATCATATATCAATTTGGCGCTTGTTTGTAACAATAATAGGCAATAAAAACATATAATATATTGGGGAACCATGCAGCCAAAATGGGAGGTGTACCTCCATTGATGGCAAATGTAGAACTGATTGTTTGCAGCAGAATATATGCAAATGAGAGCGCTAAACCAATACCAAGATAGAGACCCATACCACCTTTACGCTTTCTGGAAGAAAGTGAAGCGCCAATGATGGTTAGAATGAACGAAGCAAAAGAGGTGGCTATGCGTTTGTGATACTCCACTTCATATTGTACTACATTCTGTGAACCACGTTCTTGCTGTTTAGAGATGTATCTTAACAGTTCAGGTGAGGTAAGCGTTTCCTGCTGTCCACTAGAAAAGATAAGATCCATTGGCTCCATCATCACGGTGGTGTCTATCTCTGCTCCACTTTGTATCTTTTCACGTAATCCAGTGAGTGTGCGGATTTTATAGTTCATTGCTTTCCAATGATAACGCGAGTCACTGATAGTGTCGTACTGGATTGAGTTAGCAGTCATACTACTAACAAGTTTTTTGCCCTCAAATTTATCTAAGTGAAATCCGTAACCGCGCTTGGTTTTGTTGTCATACTGATGGATATAGGCAATAGTTCCAGGGGCTACCTGCAACTGAATGTTCTCGGCAAAGGTGTTGCGCTTCTTGTTCTTATACTGCACCTCGAAGTTCTGCTTGATAACATTACCATGCGGAATGATATATGCTCCCAAGTAAAAGTTGAGTGCTGCAATGAGTGCAGCTGATATCATATAGGGACGTAATAGTCTGCGGAAACTGGTACCGCATGCTAACATAGCAATAATCTCAGAGTTGCTAGCAAGTTTTGAAGTAAAGAAGATAACGGCAATGAAAACGAATAATGGAGAGAACAGATTGGCAAAATACGGCACGAAATTAGCATAGTAATCGAAAATGATAGCTCTCCAGGGTGCATGTGAGGCTGCAAACTTCGACATATTCTCATTGAAGTCGAAGACAATGCTAATAGAGATGATCAGTATGATAGCGAAGAGATAGGTACCAATAAACTTCACTATAATATACTGGTCAAGTCGTGGAATAAGTCTCCCTATCAGTCGTTTCATAAGCGTTGTCCAAGATTATCTATTACTGATCGTTTCCATGTGACAAAATCACCTTGTTCAATATGTAGGCGCGCATCGGTAACCAGACGTAAGTAGAACGCGAGATTATGAATAGAAGCAATCTGCATAGCAAGCAATTCCTGAGCCTTGAAAAGGTGATGAAGGTAAGCCTTGGAATGCAGTCGGTCTATATCACACCCATCGGGATCAATGGGAGAGAAATCCTGTTCCCATTTCTTGTTGCGCATATTCATTGTACCTTGATAAGTAAAGAGCATTGCATTGCGACCATTTCGGGTAGGCATAACGCAGTCGAACATGTCGACGCCTCGCTCAATACCTTCAAGAATATTCTGGGGAGTGCCGACACCCATTAAGTATCGAGGACGATCCTTAGGGAGAATCTCGTTGACAACCTCAATCATCTCGTACATCACCTCTGTTGGCTCACCAACAGCCAGTCCACCAATGGCATTACCTTCTGCTCCTTTGTCGGCAATGTATTTAGCCGATTCCTGACGAAGATCTTTGTACTTACAACCTTGTACGATAGGGAAAAGGGCTTGTTTATAGCCGTATAGAGGTTCGGTTTCATTAAAACGTTTAAGACAACGGTCTAACCAGCGATGTGTCAGTCCAAGTGATTTCTTTGCATACTGATAGTCGCTTTCGCCTGGCGGACACTCATCAAGTGCCATCATAATGTCAGCACCGATGATACGTTCTGTATCCATGACATTCTCTGGCGTAAAGAAATGTTTGGAACCGTCTATGTGACTACGGAACTCGCAACCTTCCTCTCGTAGCTTACGTATGCCAGTTAAAGAGAATACTTGAAAGCCGCCAGAGTCTGTGAGAATTGGGCGATCCCAGGTGTTGAACTGGTGTAGGCCACCAGCCTTCCTAAGTGTATCAAGTCCTGGTCGAAGATAGAGATGATATGTATTACCTAAGATTATCTGAGCTTTTACCTGTTCACGAAGTTCAGAGAAATGAACACCTTTCACACTACCACATGTCCCCACAGGCATGAAGATAGGTGTCTTTATCTGTCCGTGCTCAGTAGTAATCAATCCTGCACGTGCATCAGAGGCATTATCAGTATGTTGTATTTCAAAAGTCATGTTTATTTCTCTTTATTTGACTCTTCCTCATCTGGAATCTCAAAAGACAGTGGATGTTCGACAATTTCATCTGTTAAGGCAAAATTCCATACATCGCGTACATTCTCAACGTAGTGGAATGACACGCCCTTGCGATACATTTCAGGAATCTCAAGAATATCTTTTTCATTCTCTTGACAGAGAATGATATCTGTAATACCAGCACGTTTGGCAGCCAGTATCTTCTCCTTGATGCCACCCACAGGCAGCACTTTTCCACGCAGGGTAATCTCGCCTGTCATCGCCGTGTTCTTGCGTACCTTGCGCTGAGTGAGGGCAGAAGCGATAGAAGTGGCAATGGTGATACCTGCCGAAGGTCCGTCTTTGGGCGTAGCACCCTCGGGCACGTGGATGTGAATGTTCCAGTGGTCGAAGATGCGATAGTCGATGTTGAGCAGGTTGGCATGTGCCTTCACATACTCCAAAGCCAGGATAGCCGACTCCTTCATCACATCGCCCAGATTGCCGGTAAGCGTCAACTTCGAGCCTTTTCCCTTCGACAGCGAGGTCTCGATGAAGAGAATCTCACCGCCCACGCTGGTCCAAGCCAGTCCAGTTACCACACCGGCATAGTTGTTGCCCTGGTAGATGTCGCGATAGAAGGGCGGTTTGCCCAAGAGGTCTTCCAGAGATTCGGGCGTAATCTTCCAGTTGTCTACCGTGCCTTCCACCTGTCGCTTGTAGGCTATCTTGCGCATGGCCTTATTGATCTGCTTCTCCAACTGGCGCACACCGCTTTCGCGGGTGTACTGTTCGATAATCTTCTCAATAGCTGCCTTGTTGAACTTCGGTTTCTCAGCGAGTGTGTTCAGACCGGTATTCTCCAGTTCTCTGGGAATCAAATGTCGCTTGGCTATCTCGATTTTCTCTTCGGTTATGTAGCCACTCACCTCGATAATCTCCATGCGGTCGAGCAGTGGGCGAGGGATAGTGCCTAAATTGTTGGCTGTGGCTATAAAGAGCACTTTTGATAAATCGTAATCTACATCTAGATAGTTATCATGAAAAGCAGTATTTTGTTCAGGATCAAGAACTTCAAGAAGTGCCGATGCCGGATCTCCATGTACTGTGGCCTGAGTCACCTTGTCAATTTCATCGAGAATAAAAACAGGATTACTGGAGCCTGCTTTCTGGATGCTTTTGATGATACGACCAGGCATCGCGCCGATATAAGTGCGACGATGGCCTCTAATCTCTGCCTCATCGTGAAGACCGCCTAATGATATACGTACGTATTTGCGATTCATAGCCTCAGCTATGGACTTGCCTAATGATGTCTTACCAACACCTGGAGGACCGTACAGGCAGATGATAGGTGACTTTAAATCACCCCTCAATGATAACACTGCCATGTATTCAAGAATGCGCTCCTTTACTTTGTCCATACCGTAATGGTCGTGATTCAGGATTTTCTGAGCTCGTTGCAAATTTAAATCGTCCTTAGTATACTCTTGCCAAGGAAGTGATACAAATGTTTGAAGGTATGTAAGTTGTACGTTATAGTCTGGTGATTGCTGTTGAAGGTTGTCCAGTTTCTCCAGTTCTCTATAGAATACTTTCTCCACTTCTTCTGGCCACTTTTTCTCTAATGCTTTGTCGAGTAGGGCATCCTTTTCAGGAGTGGTCTCATTACCCATCTCAGCTTGCATGTTTTTTATTTGTTGCTGTAGGAAGTAGTTCTTCTGCTGTTCGTCTATATCCTCGCGAGTCTTGTTTCTGATGTCGGTTTTAAGCTTTTGAAGGTTTATCTCACGATTCAGGGCTTTCATCGCATTGAAAAGACGCTCCTTAATGGTTTCAACTCCAAGTAATTTTATCTTCTCATTCGTACTGAATGGCATATTGGAGCAGATGAAGTTGAGAGCCATTACGTCGTTGTTGATATTACGAATGGCAAATGTAGCCTCATCTGGAATCTCATCTGACAAACTAACAAACTGATCCGTCATCTTACGAAGGTCTTCTATAGCAGTATTCCACTCCTTGTCGTGTTTGTCGGGCAGTATCTCATTAGAAGCGCTAACACGGCCAAGGAGATATGGACTGTCTTTCGTTATGTCGAAAAGACGCATACGACCTAATCCCTGCATGATGGCTGTTATTGTGCCATTGGGCAGAGTCAGTATCTTGACGACTTTAGCAAAGACACCATATTCATACAGGTCATCGATACCAGGATCTTCAATATCTGGGTCGTGCTGGCATACCACACCAATGACGCTTCCAGATTTCTCGGCCTTACGAACAAGTTTGGAACTTGATTCACGACCAATGAGAATGGGGGATACTACACCAGGGAAAAGTACCAAATTCCTTACGGGCAGGATAGGTAGTTCGTCAGGTGTATCAACATTAATGAGGTCTAAAAAGTCTCCTTCAATATCGGCTATCATAGAAAAAGCCTTGTTATTCTGATTATCTTTCATTATATAATATAAGCCATTTATTTGGCTTGCAAAGTTACTCATTTTAATTAAGATTTGAGAATGAAAGGTTCAAGAATTAACAAAAAATGTGTATCTTTGCATCGTTTTATGGCAAACAATTACTTCAAATTCAAAAAATTCACAGTTTTGCAAGACAGATGTGCAATGAAAGTGGGAACGGATGGTACTCTCTTAGGTGCTTGGGCTGAGGGGGGCGCTCGTATCTTGGATATAGGTACAGGGACAGGACTTATTGCACTGATGATGGCTCAACGGTATCCGGATTCTGTAGTAACTGCTATTGATATTGATGAAGAAGCTGTTGTCCAAGCACTTGCAAATATAGAAGCTTCACCGTTTGAATCGCAGATTACTGTTAAACATTGCGCACTACAGACTCATCAGGGGTTATACGATGCTATTGTTTGCAATCCCCCTTACTTTGTTGATGCTCTTCTTAGTCCTGACAATCATCGCAAAATGGCTCGCCATGCTGTGACACTCGGATATGACGAACTGATGGCTTCTGCGTGTCGATTGCTTGCCGACGATGGAGTTTTATCGCTGATTATTCCGTGTGATTATCGTGAACGGTTAGAAAGTGAAGCAATTTTGAATGGATTCTTCAAATGTAGAGAATGTGCTGTTAGAACAACACCGACGAAGTATCCGAAGCGCTATTTACTTTCGTTTAGAAAGCATAGTGCCGGTATGGAACGTAGAGAAATAGTTTTAGGTTCTGATGAATATGTAGAATTGACAAAAGCTTTTTATTTATGAGAGTAACACTTTTACCGATTGACATAGCCTGGGACAATCCGCATGAGAATATCTCTAGAGCAGAGAAAATGATGATGGAAACGCCATTGGCCGATCTCTATGTACTGCCTGAAATGTGGGCAACGGGGTTTGCAGTGAATCCGTTTGGAATAGCTGAAAAGGAAGAAACATCGGTTGCCTTGATGTGGATGAGGCAAACGGCATTGGAAAAGCAGGTAGCAGTGTGTGGCAGTTTGGCGATTCAACTCTCTGAACAAACGTATGTCAACCGACATTATTTCGTTACTCATGATTGTGTCTTTTATTATGACAAACGTCACCTGTTTACTCATGGCCACGAAGACACTTATTTCACGGCTGGCAAACAGGCAGTCATCGCCGAGTGGAAGGGCTTTCGTTTTCTCTTGCAGACGTGCTATGACCTGCGTTTCCCCGTGTTTTCAAGATACGGAAGGGCGGGTGAGTATGATGCAATTATCTATGTAGCCAACTGGCCACAACAGCGTCAGTCGGCCTGGGACACACTTTTGCGTGCCCGAGCTATAGAGAATCAAAGTTACGTGATAGGTGTCAACAGAGTAGGAGTTGACCCGATGTGTGCTTACAATGGTGGCTCTGTGATTATTGATCCTATTGGTAGGCTTCTCTCAGCGCAGTCTGCCGATATATCCATCGACAAACTGCGTGAGATGCGCCTCCGCTTTCGTGTTCTTGATGACCGTGATTTAATCGATTCTATAAGCGATAATAACAGCGATTAACATTAGAACGGCTACGCCACAAAGTGCTAAAAATAGCCAACGTTCTATCATTTTACGTCTTTTAATGGAGTTCAAGCTCCTGTGTTTAAATTCACTTGCCCAGTCAGTTTGTTTGTGTCTGCGATTTTTGTTTTCAGACATTGTAATTAGTGTTTTGAAATTATTTTAGTTTATTATAATATTATACTGTTTTATTCAAAGCGTATAAGTTTCACCTCTGAATTTAATCCGCTGGGGACAGGTGCCCATTGGTCGTAGAGAGTCTTCTTGTAGTTGATGTCAACCACGTTGATTTCTTCCATCTTGCGCCATTTCACACCCTGGCGATCCAGTTCGCTGATACGGTTGGCGGGTAGATTTGTTACCTCAATTCTTATTGTGTTCTTACCAGCTTTTAACGTCTCTTTTGTATCGAGGACGAAGGGAACACTCCAAGCACAGCCAATAAACATGTCGTTGATATATACCCTAGCTGATTCGCGCACATCGCCTAAGTCAATCATCCAATTGGCTTCAGCATCTTTCTTCGAGAGTGTAACTTCTGTTGTATAAATGCCTGTTCCCATAGTGATCTTGGTCCTATCGTCGAGGGTTTCCCAACTCTGGACTTTATCCAGTTGATAGGTCTTCCCAACACATGGAGCCTCGTCAATAAAAGATAGTGTCCATGGACCGTCAATGTTCTTAGATTCAGTGTTAATGATGTTTCTAGGATTAACACTTACATTGCCATTTAATTGCTCATCGAAGGTCTGGAGAATCATAGATTCACCACTACGTAGGGTAATGTCAATACAGTTGTTGACTACATAGACAGGACTAATCTCTCCGTTGAGTGGGTTAAACCATCGGGCATCTTTGAATGCTACTGCGAGAGGTACCATTGCCGACATATCGTATGGCGAAAGGTTGGCGATAAAATAATGATAGCCTGTAGCATTCTTGCGGCGAATTGTCTTCAGTCCGTAGTCTGTACGAATGCACTCTGACTTGGCCGCTTTTGACATCTGAGATTTGTTAACTCCATCAATAATATGGGCACCCATCATTTTCAGCGCATCAAGATGCTGCTTCAAAGTGTCCGACAAGGAGGCATCGTCAGGAATGATGACTCCTTTATAGCGCGTACCAGCTGCTGTCTCAAGCATGCCGTTCTTATATGTGGTGCTTAGCAGGTATTTCTCACTGATGTAGTCACAATCGTAACCTGCTCGATCGATGGCCATTATGGTCTTGATGAAGTCGGGAGCCAACTTACTCATGGCATGTATAGAGAACTGCATAAGGAGTTTACCTGTATTCTTCTTCCACATATCACGAATAGGTAGGTATACCAGAAAGTCATTGTCGGGTTCTCCCATCTGCAGAAAGCTCTGACAACGCTCTACATAATCCATGAAATAGGGAGCATCGCGCCAAATACTGTTAGTAGGTGACATGTCAATGCTAGCATAGAACTTCCATCCTGGCCATGGATCATCTTTTGGAGAATAGGCTGTTCCATGGAAATACATATGGTTAACACCGGCACAAAACATCAGGTCGATGTCAGGTTTCAACTGCGACAAACTGGTCCGGAAGTGCTCTGTTAACCAGGTAAAGGTTTCACTCGAGGTGAAGGTTTTCCCACATATGTGAGCAGCCGAAGGAGCGTATTTCAGCATTGAGAAATCAGAGTCGTTCTTGCGGGTCTTACCTGGATCCTCGCGTAAGCCCTTGATACCAAAGTTGGAAAGACCGAAGCCTTCAATCTCGGGAATATCCACCGCTGCATAACAGTCAATCAGATTGGCTGGTGAACCGTGAGCCTGATTACGGGTAATGGCACCATGCTTATGAGCCCAGGCTGTCCATTGCTCAGTGAAATTTTCAAGGAGCAGGTCGCCAAGGGTCTCTCGGTAGTCGCTCAGTATCTTTGGTTCGTATGCAATGAGTTCTGGTAAATGCTCTTCAAGTTTATAACCACGGCGCTTAGAGAACTCATCTAACAGCGTTGGTGTCCATGTGGCATCTGCTACTTCGTAGGAGTCGTTGAAGAAAGTGTGAGGGTAGGGAGTATGCGTGCGTTCAAAGGCTGCCTCAATATGATTGAGATAATTGGCTACTGCATCGCGGTCAAAGTGGTCGATAACCAACCCCTCACCTCCTGGAGCTGCTCGTTTGACCTTCATGACACCATATTTTATATAGACAGCTATAATGCGCCATGACTTATCGGAGCCATCTTTGGCTTTAGGCAATTTGAGATTGTTGATATCTAAATCAATGATTTCACCATCATCAGCGTATGCCATAATCTTGCTAAGCTGTGCGTTCTTGCGCTCTTTCTCAGGCAATTGAAGATCTAAAACGATCTGACCACTGCCTGTGAATTGCTTGTCGACGAATGCTACTTTGCAAGCAGACTCTTTCAATGGCACCCAAGGGCCACCGAAAGGCCAGCCTGTACCTGTTGCCATGTCGAGCTCAATGCCATTACGAGCACATTGTTCTTGAGTATAGCGCAACATCTCCATCCATTTGTCGGATAGATAGTCGATGTTGTTGGCTTCATTGCCCTGTACACCATAGAGAGGGGTTATTTCTACTGCACCTATTCCATGATTGGCATATTGCTGCAGGTTCCATTGAAGATTTGGTTTATCTACAGCCGAACCTAACCACCACCATCGGGCACCTGCCTTTGCTTCCTGTGATGGTACTGGCCACGATTGTGAGTTGGCAGCCAAAGTGAATGTACCAAACACTATGAGTGAAAGTATCTTTTTCATATAGTAATCGATAGTTTTATGGATATTAGTTGCCATCAGGCTTCGTGTTCTCTGTCATGGGTGAATCGGCCCACTTGAAGGTTTTCCAGTCATCGGGATGGGCAGGATCAAAGTCTTGGAAGTCGTTACGCAGGTATTTCACCACAGGAAGGTTCAGCTGTTTCATACCCATCACCACGCATTTAGCCACCTCATAAGCGCCAAACGGATTAAAATGGGTGTTGTCAGAGAGTTCCTTGCCATACGCTTCCTTTGGATAATGCACCAACAAACGCTTGCTGTCTTCGAAGCCCATCGTCTCAAACAGGGTCTTTGTCATCTGGTTAAGGTCGATGAGAGGTACGTTCTCTTTCTCTGCAACCATCTTCATGGCAGCAGGGAAATCGCCGTGAGTGTTCTTAATGGTCTTGTTATCGCTATTGAAAAAACGACGCTGAGTGGGCGTACAGAACACGATATCCGCACCCTTAGCACGCACTTTGTCTACGAATATCTTCAGCTGATACTGGTAGTGATACCATGCACCATCGCCGGGTTTCTTCTCCTTTTCGTCGTTATGACCGAACTCAACGAACACATAGTCGCCTTTTTTCAGGGTGGTCAGTATCTTGTCAAGACGGTTGCTGGCAATGAAGGTGCGTGCGGTAAGACCGCTCTCTGCATGGTTGCTGATGGCTACTTCTGGGCCAAACCATCGGGTAATCATCTGTCCCCATGAAGCCCAAGGCTCATAGTTCTGGTCGGTCACCGTGGAGTTACCGCAGAGATAAATAGTGGGAACATCGGCCTTTTCAATATGAATAGACTTGACGGCGGGGAGTGTTCCGTTGAATTCCAACGTCAATCGGTTGTCCCAAGCCAGATAGTTCTTCTCACGATCCTTGATCTTTACGCGATTCTTATCATCAATCTGGGGCGAACGTTTATTGACGATGAACGACACTTCCTTCGTTTCCTTGGCCTTCTTCGTCTCAATATTGTCCATCATCAGGCGTCGTCCTTCTGCTCTAACCGTGGTGTTGCTGTTCTTCTTACCGCCCAGTACGACCTTTACCAAATAGTTACCATCAGGAACTTTGACTGAGAAATAGAAGGGCTTTGTTGGTTCCTTTTTATTTGGAATATCTGTCACATCATAACCAAATCCTCTGTCTTCATTATAAAATGGCTGGGGCTTGGTCATGTCAAAGTCAAAACTCTGTGAATATGTCTGCTGTAGAGAAAACACAATAAGGGTTGTAAGGATAATTTGTTTCATTGTCTTAGTTTTTATTGTTTTCTATTGCAAAGGTAACGCTATTTATTTAATTATCCAAATATTACATTAAAAATAGATTAACAATTTAATTAACCATCACCCCCAAATAGAAGAAAAACTGTATTTTTTATAGAAAATTATACAAACATGTGGGAAGATAATAAACCTATTTCTGAATCTCCTTAATAATACCGTGGCGATAGGCCCAGAGAAGCTTTTTTAAATCGGCAATTTGAGACCGTAATTCACGACCTTTATCTGTGTCAGCTACTAACATGCGATGAGTTGACATCTCGACAATCTGAATGGTTGACTTGATGTCAGTACCTCTAAGAATAGCATCTCGAGTACTAGTGAATGGTTCGTGCTGCACAAGCTGGAAACCACGACTATGGTAAACCAAAGTATATCCTGCTATACCAGTCTCCTTGTGATATGCCTCTGAGAAACCTCCATCAATGACCATCAATCGGCCACCAGCCTTGATTGGATTCTCACCAGAACCGGCGTGTACCGGGACATGACCATTGATAATATGTCGGTTATCGCCTTCCACTCCAAAAGCATCGAGAATGCGGTCGCATACCTCCATGGAATCACGGAGTTTAAAGTAGTTGCCTTTCTCCTCGTGATAAGTCTCTTTGTCTAATAGAAAATAGCGCTCAAAGGTAGCCATTTTTGACTTATCAAAGAGGGGTGAATCTTTACCGCACCAGAGGTACAGAAAATAATCTTTGGCATAACTCTTTTGTTCGGAAGGAGTATCATTTTGAAAGGCCGACCGGATAATTTGTCCGATATATGACATTAGTTCTTTTCCACTATATGCATGACCTAGAATCTCAATTTTTTTTAAGGTTCCATCGTTGTTGAGAGGAATGGATGCGTGAAATAGTAGGTTCTGATTGCAGATATTATACATACATCCATGACTTAGTATGGTGCGAATGTGCTTTCTAAGTTTTTCTGATACACGGAATGAGTGGTGCAGTTTCTGCATTAATTCACGCTCTTCATCGGTCAAGCCTAATGTTATATGAGGCTTGCCAGTAACGGGGTCAATACTATATATCGTTGGGAAGTTGAAGGACTTCATTGCTTGTTGTACACCATTAATGATGCAGACTTGCTCGTTGAAATCAATGTTTTCCAATAGGCAACGGTCTTCCATTTGCCATTCTGGCCGACGATGGAAAATGTCGGCTTCGGTCTTAAATTGAATGATAGAGATGGCTTTGTGCATCTTGGCTATTAATGAGAGCGTCTTATCATCAATTCTATTGTCGTTTTTTAGTAATTTGGGTGTAAATTCCTTACACGGGTCGTTACCATAAACATCAAGAGCAAAGGTGGCAAGTGGTACAAGGTTGATACCATAGCCTTCTTCAAGTGTAGCAAGGTTGGCATAACGTAACGATAGCCTAAGTACATTACATATACATGCGTCATTGCCGGCTGCTGCACCCATCCAAAGAATGTCATGGTTTCCCCACTGGATATCCCAGGAATGGTACTGTCTCAAGGTGTCTAGAATAATATGGGCGCCGGGACCACGATCATAAATGTCGCCTAAAATATGCAACTGGTCTATCGCAAGACGTTGAATAACGTTGCTGATAGCTACAATAAAATCATCAGCACGGCCGGTTGAGATTATAGTATCAACAATGACGGCAACATATGCAGCCTTATCCTGATCGTCAGAGCGTTCGTGTAAAAGTTCTTCAATGATATACGAAAACTCCTCAGGTAGGGATTTTCTTACCTTACTACGTGTATATTTGCTGGAAATATCACGACACACCTTAACAAGTTGGTGGATAGTGATGCGATACCAGTCATCAAGATCGCTTTCTTGTGCTTTAATTAGCTCAAGTTTCTCCTCGGGATAATATATGAGGGTACACAATTCTTTTTTTTCTGACTCACGGATGGTATTTCCAAATATCTCAGATATCTTGCGTTTAATGTTACCAGAAGCATTCTTTAACACATGTATAAAAGCTTCGTGCTCACCATGAAGGTCAGCGAGAAAATGTTCAGTACCCTTTGGCAGATTAAGAATAGCCTCCAAATTGATGATTTCAGCTGCTGCATCTGCAACAGTTGGATATGTGTTCGATAAAAGATTTAGATAACGTTCTTCGTTAGATTCTGTATTCGAATTCATAATGCTAAATGATTTGCTAATAGTTTGTTAAGGCGTCTGGTCTCATGGTTTACTAAAGGTTTGCAGGGCATAAATCCTTCGTGTAGATAGAACAATTCTTTTAATATTTGTAAAGAGCTTTGCATCAGAGAAATCAACTTCTTTTGTTTAAGTGTTATAATCAATTCCTCCTCATCTAAGTCTTGATCCGTCAGAGCTTGGTATAGTTCAGCGAATCGTAACAAGCAGACATCGCCCTTGGCAATTTTTTCTAAAAGAGGGATGACATGAATATCATTCGTTTCCTTTGGTATCAAGTAATGGTCTGGTAAGTATCCTGTATCTTTTGTCACGGTTGACATCGGTATACTGACACCCATCACTTTTGCTCCTCGATTAATGATTAAATCTATATGTTCATAATATGCTACGACATGTAGTTTGTTCCAATCAATAGTCGTGGGTAAGGTCATACCTTCCAACCAGTGTCTGTCACCAGAAAGTCCTGCCTTCATCAAAATTTTCATAGCTTGACGTGTGTCGTTGTCCATAATGGCAGGCACGTTAGTATTCATGACCTTCTGATAGACTGCTATTGTCTTTTCTGCGATGTCATCGAAAGATACTGTTTTGGTAATAATGGGGTTGCGAATAATCTCTATTCGTGAAACATTACATCTTTTACGTTCTATCTCACTACGAGCAATAACAACATAGGCGCTTTTTTCATTTGGTGTCTTTTCACCATGAAGCGTCAATACTCGACGGGATTGAAACTCAGTGGGAATAGTAAATGAGATATGACCATGCTGATGTATAATGTCTGGTTCGTTGCTCTTAAACAGTTCTTTCATTTTGTTAACATCATCAATGATTTGGCTGTTCACACGATCACCTATTGATTTTGTTAGCATGGTCACATAATTGGCAATCATGCTGTTATCCTTAGGGTATATGTGTACAACATTTATCATTAGAGTTCGTCACTAGTATAACCCTGAGGTAATGGACGGCAGTTGTAACGGCTCGCCATAATTTCACCATAAGCACCGGCTGAGCGAATGGCTATAAGGTCACCACGGTGGCTACGGTTCAGGTCAATCTGCTTGGCAAATACATCACTAGACTCACAAATCGGACCTACAACATCGTAGGGCTCTACAGGTTCCTCGCTCGATAAATTCTCTATTTTATGATACGCTTGATAAAGGGCAGGACGAATAAGATCTGTCATACCGGCATCAATAATACAGAATTTTTTGTGACCGCCTTCCTTTATAAATAAGGTACGCGATATTAACGTACCCATAGGAGCAACAATGGCACGGCCTAATTCAAAATGAAGGGTCTGGCCAGGACGTAGCTTCAGTTGACGAGCATAAGTATCAAAATATGACTTAAAATCTGCCATTGGCATACGATTGGGATGCTGATAGTCAATACCTAGACCACCACCGACATTAATGCTATCCACAAGGATGTTATGGCGTTCCAATTGTATTTGTATGTCATTGATACGATTGCATAGGGCTTGGAAGTCGCCCATATCGAGAATTTGGGAGCCAATATGGAAATGAAGGCCTACGAATCGGACATTTGACAACTGCATGGCATGTTCTATTACATTTTCCATGTCACTCATTGCAATGCCAAACTTATTTTCAGCCAATCCCGTGGTAATATTGGCATGGGTGTGAGCTCCAACATCAGGGTTGATTCGTAGTGCGATTCTTGCTACTTTGTTAAGTTGTTTCGCCAATTGGTTGATTACCTCTAGCTCCGGAATACTTTCAACATTGAAACAAAGAATGTCGCTCTTGAGTCCAAGGTTTATTTCCCAGTCACTCTTGCCCACGCCGGCAAATACTATCTTGTTGGCAGGAAAACCAGCTTTCAGCGCTGCCTCTATCTCACCACCACTCACGCAGTCGGCACCAAAGCCCGCTTGGCGAATAGCCCGCAAAACTTTGGGATTGGCATTAGCTTTTATGGCATAGTGAACCTCAAATGCCTCATGTTTACCTATTTCTTTTTGTATAGTTGATAGGGTGGCACGAAGTAAGTTCATGTCATAATAATAGAAAGGAGTCTTTAATCCTTCAAACTGTTCAATGGGAAACTGACCTTTCATACAAACAGGTGGTCGCTAAGGCTCTGTAGAGCACGTTTCTTGTCTTCTTCGCGAATCAAAAATGATATATTGTAATTGCTGCCTCCGTAAGAGATCATGCGAACAGGGATATCTTTCATTGCGTCAAGTACACGTGTCTCGAAACCAATATTAGACCAATCGAGGTCACCAACAACACAGACTACACACATACCGGTATCTACTGTAACTGTGCCATATTTCTTCAACTCATCGACAATCTCGCCAAGGTGGGCTGAATTATCGATACTCATCGACACTCCGACTTCAGAGGTGCATATCATGTCGATAGGCGTCTGGTAACTCTCAAAGATTTCAAAGACCTTGCGTAGAAAACCAGTTGCCAATAACATGCGTGATGATTTGATTTTGATGGCAATGATGTTGTCTTTTGCTGCCACTGCCTTTATTTTCCCGTATTCTGTTGTGTTACTGATAGTCGTTCCCTCAGCTTCGGGCGCCATAGTGTTAAGTAGACGAACGGGAATACCTGCATATTTGGCTGGTTGCACACAGGTGGGGTGAAGTATCTTGGCACCGAAGTAGGCTAATTCAGCAGCTTCTTCAAAATGCAATTGATGAACGGGCTCTGTTTTGTCTACTACACGTGGGTCGTTATTGTGCATTCCGTCAATGTCTGTCCATATCTGAATCTCATCGGCATTGAGCGCAGCACCTACGAGCGATGCAGTGTAGTCGCTACCGCCACGTTGTAGATTGTCTATCTCTCCATATGCGTTGCGGCAGATAAAACCTTGTGTAATGTATACCTGTGCACCTTCATTCTCTTTCATGAGTGCCACCAACTTCTCCTTTATGTAAACTGGGTCAGGCTCGGCATTTTTGTCTGTACGCATAAAATCAAGGGCATTCAGCAATTCTGCCTTGATGCCTTGTTCTTTCATGTAGTTGACTATCATGTTGGTAGACATCATCTCACCTTGTGCAACGATGCTCTTTTCTTCAAAGGATGTAAATAGTTCTTTAGTGAATGAACGTAGGTATTCGAATTCTTCATGAAGGAATTCACGAGTCAACTCACGATATTTATCAGTGGAAAATAGTTCTGGGAGATGTCGATTGTATTTTTCTTCTAGTTTGTTAATGACTTCATTGGCTCCATCGGGATTTTTTTTATAAAGATAGTCGGAGATTTCCACGAGGGAATTTGTAGTGCCTGACATTGCTGAAAGCACAACAAAAACAGGGTTCCCTGATTTTGTAACCAACTGGGTTACCTCTTTCATTCGTTGCGGTGTACCAACTGAGGTTCCGCCAAATTTCATTACTTTCATATCTATTTGGTTTTGAGTTCTTAATTGTATATATCTTCGTCAATCTTCATTTTGTTGTAGTCTCCTGTCACTTCCTCCAGATAGCCATCTTTACAGTGATAAACAATACCAGGGAATAAGTCAAGGAGGGGCATGTTGTGTGTACTCATGACAATAGCAGTGCCAGTCTGAGAAATCTGACGTAGCAATTCCATAATGCCATTGGCAGTCTCGGGGTCAAGGTTGCCTGTTGGCTCGTCGGCAACAATCAGTCTCGGACTGTTTAATATGGCACGTGCAATAGCAATACGTTGTTGCTCGCCTCCTGAAAGCTCATGAGGCATCTTAGTGCTTTTGTCGCTCATACCAACAGCCTCTAGAACGTCAGAGATGCGAGCATTGATCTTGTCCTTGTCATTCCAACCAGTTGACTTAAGTACAAAACGTAGGTTTTTGTAAACGGTACGGTCAGATAACAACTGAAAATCCTGAAACACTATACCCATTTGACGACGTAAGGCTGGCACTTGCTTGCGTTTCAAAGTAAGCAAGTCTTCACAAAGAACCTCAGCCTTTTCTGCTTCGTAAATATCAATCTCGTTATATATGCTCTTTAAAAGTGAACTTTTACCAGAACCGACACGACCAATAATGTATACAAATTCACCATCGCTGACATGGAAATTAACGTCAGTGAGTACACGTTTGCCGTCGGTTTGGTCAATATTGACACGTTTATAATCTACAAGCATTTTTAAGTACTTAATATGAAATATTGCGCAAAGATACAAAAAAATCTTGTCTAGAAGTGACTTTTCCCAATTTTTTTGATAAATTATTTAAAAAGTTGTGCCTAATGTCGAAAAAAAATCGTATTTTTGCACAAAGTTATTTAAATGTCCACACTTTCACTGAAAAATCTATGGCAAAGTACAACATTACCGAGAAGAAGGAAAAGGAGGCCACTTATAGGACGTTGGTGAGCCCTACATTGATGGATGATCTCAAAGAGAGAATCCTCAATGTGATTGTCATGCAGAAAAAGTATAAGGACAAAAATTATTCTGCAAAGCGTCTGGCTGAAGATCTGGGCACAAATACCAGATACATCTCTGCTGTTGTCAATGTCAAATTTCACATGAACTACACTTCTTTCGTTAACAAGTATCGTATTGAGGAGGCGATGTCTATATTGGTAGACAAGCGCTATCAAGATCTGAGAATCGAGGAAGTGAGTGACATGGTGGGCTTCTCTAATCGTCAGTCGTTCTATGCTTCTTTCTATAAAATTATGGGTATCACTCCGAAAGAGTATAGACAGCAGCACACGACGAAGCAATCAAAGAAGACTAAGAAATAAATGACTGTTGACGATTTCCACTATTCGGATGAGCGGTTTGCCGATTTGCAACTTCTGCGTTATCGGTTATATGGATTTGAAAAACTGACAATACAACAAAAACGGCTCATCTACTATCTTTCCAAAGCAACACTATACGGTCGGGACATCACTTTCGACCAGTTTGGCTTTTATAATCTACGTATCCGCAAAGCCCTAGAGACCATCTATACCGACTTGACCATAGATCATGACACAAAGGATTTTAAGGCTCTGGAAGTGTACCTGAAGCGTGTCTGGTTTTCAAGTGGTATCTACCACCATTACGGCTGCGATAAATTTATTCCCGATTTTTCAGAAGACTATCTGCGTAACGCCATGCATCAGGTGGATGCACGACGTTTGCCATTAGATGAAAATCAATCAGTAGACGAGTTGTGCGACCTGATTTTTCCAGTTATCTTTGATTCTAACGTACTGCCAAAAAGAGTGAATAAAGCCGACGGAGACGACTTGATAACTACCTCAGCATGTAATTTTTATCAAAATGTAACCCAGGAAGAAGCCGAGACCTATTATGCAGTCAAGAAGACCCCCGACGATTTAGAGCCAATATCTTACGGCTTGAACTCTACACTTGTCAAAAAAGACGGCAAAATCAGCGAGGTTGTATGGTCATCAAATGGGTTGTATGCTAATGCAATTAAGCATATTACATATTGGCTCAATAAGGCAATTGAAGTAGCAGAGACAGATCAACAGAAAGAAGTTATTTCGATTCTGATAAAGTATTATGAGACAGGCGATTTACGACTATTTGATAAATATTCCATAGAATGGCTGAAAGTACTCGATACTAAGATCGATTTTATCAACGGATTCATAGAAGTATATGGAGATCCTCTTGGTTTGAAAGGCTCCTGGGAAGGACTTGTGGAATATATCGACGAAGAAGCCACCGGCAGAACACGCATCATTAGCACAAATGCACAGTGGTTTGAAGACAACTCACCAGTGGACTCGCGCTTTAAGAAAAAAGTAGTAAAAGGCGTTTCTGCAAATGTCATTTGTGCCGCGATGCTGGGTGGCGACGAGTATCCATCCACAGCCATAGGCATCAATCTTCCTAATGCCGAATGGATTCGGGCGCGTTACGGATCAAAAAGCATTACAATCAGCAATATTACTAATGCCTATAGTAAAGCTGCTCGTGGTAATGGATTCCGCGAGGAGTTCATCCGCGATTCAAAAATGCTTGAAATCATCGACAAATATGGTGATATCTGCGATGATCTTCACACCGACCTGCACGAATGTTTAGGACATGGAAGTGGACAATTACTGCCGGGTGTTGATCCTGATTCGCTGAAAGCTTATGGTAATACGATAGAAGAGGCAAGAGCTGATCTGTTTGGGCTATATTATATAGCCGACGCAAAGCTTGTAGAGTTAGGATTACTTCCTGATGCAGAGGCATATAAGTCGCAATATTTTACGTATATGTTGAATGGTATGATGACCCAGTTAGTACGCATCGAACCTGGCAAACTGATTGAGGAAGCCCATATGCGCAACAGGGCTTTGATAGCAAGATGGTGCCTGACGCATGCCAAGTATATGCGTTTCGATGTAGTAGATGGAGTTCATCAGTTGCAGATAGGCTCATTTGAAGAATTACGCTCACTGATAGCACAACTGCTTGCTGAAATACAGCGCATTAAGAGTGAGGGTGATTTTGAAGCTGCACGACGACTGGTCGAGGACTATGCTGTGACCATTGACCCTGAGCTACATAAGGAAGTTCTCGAAAGATACAAACGTCTGAATCTGGCGCCTTATAAGGGTTTCATAAACCCTTGGCTATTACCTGTAACCAACAAAAATGGCGAAATCATCGATATTCAGGTAAACTACTCTGAGTCGTATGCTCATCAAATGCTTCGGTACAGTTCGGAATATGGCACCTTGATTTGATAAGTAAAAGTTTCGCTTTATCATGTGTACATAATGATTGACATTCAAAATAAAGTAAAGGAAATCAAACTGTCGTTTCGGCTCATGATGGATGGTGCCACAGCGCAGTCAATGCGCGAAAAGGGGCTTGATTACCATCTGAATTGGGGCGCCACACTGCCGCGTTTACACCAAATGGCTGAGGAGATTAAGGCTGATATCAGCAAGACTGATGCAACAACTGATTCTTTGTATGACCTCGCTATTGTTTTATGGAAAGAGAACGTGCGCGAGTGTAAGATACTTGCAACGATGCTGATGCCGGCAGAACGTATGCTGCCTGAAGTGGTAGATATTTGGATGGAACAGACAGAAACAGTCGAAATCGCTGAGCAAGCGTCATTTAATCTATATCAACACTTGCCATTTGCAGCAGACAAAGCCTATGAATGGTTAGCTTCGCCCCATGATTTGCCGCAGATATGTGGCTATCATGTGCTTAGTCGGCTCTTTCGTCAGGGGCAAGCACCCAATGAGCGTGGCATCAACGAATTCATCGATCAAGTGCTCTCAGCGCTACAGTCACCAAATATGGTTTTACGAAAGGCAGCTTTTCAATCAGTAATGTTTTTTAGCGAATTGGGATTGATGTATGAGCGGGTGGCTCAAAATGCCCTGAAACGTATTGGATATACTTTATAAAAGATTCCATCAAATATTTTTATAAAAGTATTTGGTGGTTTATTTTTTTTATCGTAACTTTGCACACAAATTTTCTATGGAATTCTACAAACTTAAAAATTCATTATAGCTTATGTCACAAATTACTGGACGCATTTCTCAGATTATCGGTCCTGTTATTGACGTTTATTTTGACGTAGAAGGACTCGACGCCGAGAAAGTGTTGCCTAAAATCCATGAGGCTCTTCGTATTGACAGAGGTGACGGACGTGATCTAATAGTTGAAGTGCAACAACACATTGGAGAAGATACCGTTCGTTGCGTAGCTATGGACAATACTGATGGTCTGCATCGCGGACTAGTAGCAGTGCCTATTGGCTCTCCAATTCAGATGCCTTCTGGCGACCAGATTAAAGGTCGTATGCTAAATGTGATAGGTCAGCCTATCGATGGTATGAAACAACTCAATATGGAAGGGGCTTATCCCATTCATCGCGAGGCTCCGACCTTTGAGGAACTTTCAACAAAGAAGGAAATCCTTTCTACGGGTATTAAAGTGATTGATCTCTTGGAACCTTATATGAAAGGTGGTAAGATTGGTTTGTTCGGTGGTGCCGGTGTAGGTAAAACCGTGCTTATTATGGAGCTGATCAATAACATCGCTAAGGGACACAATGGTTTTTCAGTGTTCGCTGGTGTAGGTGAGCGTACTCGTGAGGGTAATGACCTCATTCGTGAGATGATTGAAAGTGGTGTTATCCGCTATGGCGAAAAGTTCCGCAAAGCTATGGATGAGGGTAAGTGGGACCTTTCACTTGTTGATCCTGAAGAACTGAAGAAGAGTCAAGCCACTCTGGTTTATGGTCAGATGAATGAGCCACCTGGAGCGCGTGCATCAGTTGCATTGTCTGGCCTTACCGTTGCCGAGGGTTTTCGTGATGGTGGCGGTAAGGATGGTCAGGCTGCTGATATTCTTTTCTTCATTGATAATATCTTCCGTTTTACCCAAGCAGGATCTGAGGTGTCAGCTCTGTTGGGTCGTATGCCTTCTGCTGTAGGTTATCAACCCACCCTGGCCAGTGAGATGGGTGCCATGCAGGAGCGTATTACCTCTACAAAGAAAGGTTCTATCACTTCAGTGCAGGCAGTATATGTGCCAGCCGATGACTTGACCGACCCTGCACCTGCTACAACATTTACTCACTTGGATGCAACTACCGTGCTTGATCGTAAGATTGCTGAGCTCGGTATCTACCCTGCCGTTGATCCTCTGGGAAGTACCTCTCGTATTCTTGATCCGCTAATTGTTGGTAAAGATCACTATGAGTGTGCCCAGCGCGTAAAAGAGATTCTGCAACGCTATAAAGAGTTGCAAGACATTATCGCAATTCTTGGTATGGATGAACTCTCTGATGAAGATAAATTGACGGTGAATCGTGCTCGTCGTGTGCAGCGTTTCTTGTCGCAGCCGTTCTCTGTG